>OLPH01000027.1_pt1 | contig 171691 bp, 194 predicted proteins | sample 1672951 | NCBI WGS metagenome assembly OLPH01 (sample SAMEA3136740, study PRJEB25190) | human gut metagenome | reverse complement strand
CGAGCTCATGGCCAGCCAGAAAGGCATTGCACCGGATAAATTGAACCGCTGTATCGCCGTCATCGCAAAAGCGGCCGGCCCGGTCGGCATGGTCGGCGGCCAGGCTTTCGATTTGGCCTCTGATGGAGAAATGGCTATCGGTCGGGAAGGCATGGAGCTCCTGCATCATTCCAAGACAGGCGTCATCTTCAAGGCGGCTATCGATATGGCCGCTATCGTCGCCGAGGCTTCGCCGCAGCAAAGGCGGGCTTTGGATGCCTATGCATCGTACATGGGCCTGACCTTCCAGATTACCGACGATATCCTCGATGTCGTCGGCGATGAAGCCCTGCTGGGCAAACCCGTCGGCAGCGATGCCCGCAACGACAAGGCCACGTATGTGACTATCTTTTCCCTGGACGAAGCCCGGCGCATGGCCTGTGAAGCGGCAGATAAAGCCGTTCAGGCCCTGGAACCGTTAGGACTGAAAGCCTGGTTCCTCAAGGAATTGGTCGAACATCTGCTGGTTCGCGTTCATTAGTGTGAGAGGGGTATTACATTTATGCAGCATAAAGAACGATTAGACGTGCTTCTCGTTAGCCGCGGCTTGTCTGAGAGCCGGGAAAAGGCCAAGGCGACCATCATGGCCGGCCTGGTCTTCGTCGATAACCAGCGCGTCGATAAGGCGGGTACGAAGCTGCCCGTCGATGTAGAAATCACGGTCAAAGGGAATCCAATCCCTTATGTCGGCCGGGGCGGCCTGAAATTAGAAAAAGCCATGGAAACGTTTCCCATCAATTTGACGGGCAAGACTATGATGGATATCGGCGCCTCGACAGGCGGTTTTACGGACTGCGCCCTCCAGCGCGGGGCGGCCAAGGTCTTTGCCGTCGATGTCGGCTATGGCCAGCTGGCCTGGAAGCTGCGGACCGATGACCGCGTCGTCAATATGGAACGGATCAATATCCGCAACGTCACCGTCGCAGATATCGGCGAACCTGTCGATTTCATTTCCATTGACGTATCCTTCATTTCCCTGCTGAAAATCATGCCGGCTGTGGAACCGCTGCTCAAAGAAGGCGGTACCATGGTCACTCTCATCAAGCCTCAGTTCGAAGCGGGCCGGGAACACGTCGGTAAAGGCGGCATCGTCCGCGATATCCAGGTCCACCGCGACGTCATCCGCCACGTCACGGACGGCATCGCCGCCTGCGGTTTGTCGCCGCTGGGCCTGACCTTCTCGCCCATCAAAGGGGCTGATGGCAATATAGAATATCTCTTGTACAGCCGTAAAGACAATTCCTGCCATAACGATATCACTGACGCCGTTGTCGATGACATCGTTGGTAAATCTCATGAAATGTAGGTGATCCCCATGCGTATCGGTATTTTCCCGAACCTCGTCAAACGCGAAAGTGCTGCCATCGTCCAGCAGATGATCAAAATTTGCGAAAAACATGGCATTGAATACTATCTGCCGGCTTATGTCAGCGAGAGCCGCCAGCCGGCCTATCAGCGCATCGGCGCTGAACACCTGCGCCCGCGCATGACGATTTACAGCACCATCGACGTAGCCATGGTCCTCGGCGGCGACGGGACCATCCTCAAGATGGCCAAACAGTTTGCCGAAGCCGACATCCCGGTCTGCGGCATCAATCTCGGCTCTCTGGGCTTCCTTTACGAAGTCGAGACCAAGAACCTGGAAAAGCGCATGGAAGATATCCTGGCCGGCCGCTATTTCCTGGAAGAACGGATGATGCTCCATTCGGAATTGTGCTATGAAGACGGACTGGTCCAGTCCCTGCCCGATGCCCTCAACGACATCGTCATCGGCCACGGCAATGTAGGTAAGCTCATCCGCATCGACCTCAGCATCAACGGCCATTTCATCCAGCAGTATCCCGGCGACGGCCTCATCGTAGCGACGGCGACGGGGAGCACGGGCTATACCTTCTCCAGCGGCGGCCCTATCGTCGCGCCCAGCGTGCCCTGCATCATGGTCACGCCCATTTGCCCGCACTTGCTGCTCAAAGTACCCCTGGTCCTGCGCGATGATGACCAGGTATCGGTGACGGTGGCCAACAGCCGCAACAGCGTCCGCGTCTCCGTCGACGGCATGATGGACCAGGAACTGATGCGCAATATGACCCTTCAGGTCCGCAAGTCCGACCACGTCCTCAAGATCATCCGCTTCAACAAGAACTATTTCTACAGCAATTTATTCACGAAAATGATGGGAAATGATTAATATGTATCCATTCCGCAATGCCGTTACTGTCTCTCATATGATGATGGAACCCTATGCCCGCCAGGCTCATGTCCTCGTCGACATGACCTGCGGCAATGGCCATGATACGGCTTTCCTGTCTCGTCTCATGCCGGACGATGCCGTCCTCTACGCCTTTGATATCCAGCCCTGTGCCATTGACCATACGCAGCAGCGCCTGCAGCAGGAAGGGCTGGACGGGAAGCATGTCGTCTGCACCTGCGGTTCTCACGACGAACTCCTGGCCCGGATACAGGAAAACGTGGATTTAATGGTATTCAATCTGGGCTATTTGCCGTCAGGCGACCATAAAATCCATACAAATTGTGAAATAACACTAAAAGCTATAAAAATAGGCTTGAATAAAATTGCGATAAATGGGATAATTATGATAGCAGCTTATCCCGGTACCGAAGCCGGGGCTCGCGAAGAACAAGCGCTGCGGTCGTATTTACAGACTATACCCCAGCAGGACTTCCATATTTCGTCCTGGCAGCCCGTCAATGAGGTGCATTGTCCACCCGTATTATATATTGTACAGAAAAGAGGGAAACGTCATCATGAAGAGATTCCGTTACACTAAGATTAAAGAAATTGTCCAGTCCCGTCCCATCGAAACGCAGGAAGAATTAGCCAAGGCCTTGCAGGAAGAAGGCATCGAAGTCACACAGGCTACGGTTTCCCGCGACATAAAAGAACTCATGCTCATCAAGGTTCCGACCAGTGACGGCCATTACCGCTATGCCTTGTCGCCGGAACAGAATATGCTCATGTCCAAGAACCGCATGGCCCGCCTGTTCCAGGACTCCATCGTCCGCGTCGATTCGGCGTATAACCAGATTATCGTCCACACCCTGCCCGGTTCGGCCAATCCCATTGCCGCCGCGATCGACCACGCCCGCTGGGAAAATGTCATCGGCACCCTGGCCGGCGATGATACGGTCCTCCTTATCGTCAAGGACACAGAAACGGTTCCGAAACTGGTCAAGCTTATCGTATCGCTGATGAAGGAATGAGGCCCTTATGCTGCAGTCCCTGCACATCCACAATTTTGCTCTGATTGAAGACCTGCACCTTACTTTTGGCTACGGGGTGACGATTTTTACCGGCGAAACAGGCGCCGGCAAATCGATTCTCCTCGACGCCATCGGTATGCTGGCAGGCAAACGCGCATCGGCATCGTTCGTCCGCCACGGGACGGACTCGTTCCTCGTCGAAGGCGCGTTCTTTTTTTCTGCGTTGCCTGAAGGCCTGGAACAGCTCCTGGAGGCCAACCACATCGAAGTCGATGAAGGGCAGCTCATCATTTCCCGCCAGTTCCCGCGCAGCGGCCGCGGGACCATCCTGGTCAACGGGACGCTGGTACCGACGGCGACTTTGCGGCGGCTGGGCGAGTACCTGCTGGATATCCACGGCCAGTTCGACAACAGCCTGATTTTCAACCCGTCTTATCACGTGACTATCCTCGACGGCCTTACGGTAGACGTCCGTCGGGCCCGTCAGGATTACGATGGATTATACCGCCAGTGGCATGAGACGGAAGGGGAAATCAAGGCTTTGCGCCATGACGAAAGTGAAAAGGCGCGGATGCTCAGTATCCTGGCGTTCCAGATCAAGGAAATCGAGGGAGCCGCCCTGAAAGAAGGGGAAGACGACGAACTGGAGCAGAAAATCAACAAGGCGTCCCATGCCGAACATATCAAGGATAATCTGAAGGAGACCATGTTCGCCCTGGAAGGGAGTGAACACCAGCCCGGCGTCATCGAGCAGATCGAGACCATCCACCGCAGTCTGGAAAAGGCCTCGGCTTACGATGAAGCCTTCAGTGCCCTGGCTGGGAAAGTCGAGACTTTGTCGTATGAAATCGAAGACGTTCACGACGGCCTTTTGCGCTATGCCGATTCTTTCGACTTTGATGAACAGGCCCTGGATTCCATGCAGTCCCGCCTGGCGTCGATTGAAAAGCTCAAGCGCAAGTACGGTTTCACTGTCGCCGATATCCTGCAGTTTCTGGCCAAGGCCAAGGCCGATTATGAACGGCTCGACCAGTCTGAAAGCCATCTGGCTAAGCTGGAAGAGAAACTGGCCCGTGAAGCCGAAGCCGTGCGCCAGCAGGCCCAGGTCCTGGCCGCTGCCCGCCGTGAGGCCGACAGCCAGTTCAGCAAGGCCATGACGGCGACGCTCAATAAGTTGGGCATGCTGAACAGCCGCATCGCCTTCCATATCGAACCGATGAAGGACATCACACCGGATGGTTCCGCCGGCATCGAGCTTTATTTCTCGGCCAATACGGGCGAAGCCATGCAGCCCTTGGCGAAAATCGCCTCGGGCGGCGAAGTATCGCGTATTGCCCTGGCCCTGAAGACGGCCGGCCCCGAACGGACGACGGGCAAGACCATGATTTTCGATGAAATCGACGTCGGCATCAGTGGCCAGACAGGCCTGCAGGTCGCCGACCATATCCGCCAGCTCTCCGGACAGGGCCAGGTCTTCTGCATTACCCACCTGCCACAGACGGCGGCCATTGCCGACCACCATTATTTCATTTATAAGAAAGAAATGGACGGCCGCACGGTTACCCAGGTCCGGGGCCTCTCGGAGGGGGAACACGTCCTGGAAATCGCCCGCATGTTCGCCGGCAACGATACGACCAAGGCCAGCATCGAAGCGGCCCGCCAGATTGTAAAGCAAGTCAAGGGCATGTAATGCCCTTGACTTGCGATTCGACATTGCTTTGCGGGTTGACGAATGTCCGCGATAGGTATATAGTTAAATATAATTTCAAAAATCAGAAGTCCCATCAAAAGGGACTCACAGGAGGGATAGATATGCTTCGTGTATTAGTTAACGGTGCCGATGGCCGCATGGGCAGCCAGGTCGTCAAAGCCGTCTTTGAAGACCCGGAACTGGAAGTAGCTGGTGGCATCAGCATTACTCATGTCGGCGAAGATGTCGGTGACATCGCCGGTGTCGGCCACTTAGGACTGACCATCCGCGATGACCTGGGCGCTGCCCTCGATGACATCAAACCGGATGTCGTCGTCGATTTCACCACGCCGAAAGTCATCTTCAACAACGCTAAGACCTGCATCGAACACGGTGTCAATATGGTCGTCGGAACGACGGGCCTGACCGCTGAACAGCGTCATGAACTCCATGCCCTGGCTCTGGAAAAGAAGACGAGCATCTTCATTGCTCCGAACTTTTCCATCGGCGCTGTCCTGATGATGAAGCTCTCGACAGAAGTCGCTCCGTATCTGCCGGATGTCGAAATCATCGAACTCCATCACAACAATAAACTGGACGCTCCGTCCGGCACGGCCATCATGACGGCCGATAAGATCGATGCGGCCCGCAAAGAAGCTGGTGTACAGCCGGCTCCGGACAAGACCCATGAAAGCCTCAATGGAGCCCGCGGTGCTTCCGTAGATGGCATCCCCATCCACAGTGTCCGCCTTCCGGGCTACATCGCTCATCAGCAAGTCTTATTCGGGGGATACGGCGAACTGCTGACGATCCGCCACGATTCGATGGACCGCAAGTCCTTCATGCCTGGCGTCGTCTTAGCCGTCAAGAAAGTAAGCTCTCGTCCGGGCTTGACCTTTGGACTGGAAAACTATTTATAAAAAGAACCATTAGGGGAGGAAGTTTGTTATGACAAAAGAACCGGTAGTAGCGATTTTAGGTGCCACAGGTGCCGTAGGACAGGAATTTATCCGCTTGATCGAAGAACGAAAATTCCCGTACAGCAAGTTGAAGCTATTAGCATCGTACCGTTCGGCTGGCAAGAAAATGACTGTCAACGGGGAAGAATATACCGTTGAAGAAGCCAAACCGGAATCTTTCGACGGTGTCGACATCGGCTTGTTCGCCGGCGGCTCGATCAGTAAAGAATTGGGACCTGAAGCTGCTAAACGGGGCTGCATCGTCATCGACAACTCCAGCACGTTCCGCATGGACCCCAACGTACCGCTCGTCGTACCGGAAGTCAATCCCGAAGACATCGCCTGGCACAAGGGCATCATTGCCAACCCGAACTGCTCGACGATCATCATGCTCATGGCCCTCAAGCCGATTCATGACTTGTCGCCGATCAAACGCATTATCGTCAGCACGTACCAGGCCGTTTCCGGTGCCGGCAAAGAAGGTATCGATGAACTGCGCGATGAAACGAAAGCTTACCTCAAAGGGGAAGAAATGCAGCCGAAGATCCTGCCCAGCAAGAGCCTTCCCAAGCATTATCCCATCGCGTTCAACCTCATCCCGCAGATCGATAAATTCGTAGAAAAAGACTACACCAAAGAAGAAATGAAGATGGTCAACGAAACGCACAAGATGCTCCACGACGACTCCATCGCCATTACGGCTACGACCGTCCGCGTACCGGTCTTCCGCAGCCATGCTGAATCGGTCTATGTCGAAACGGCCGATGAACTGACTGTCGATGCCGTCCGCAAAGCCATCGATGCGTTCCCCGGTGCCCAGGTCCAGGACAACCCGGCTGAAATGGAATATCCTATGCCCTTGTTCACGTCGGAAAAATACGACTGCTACGTCGGCCGTATCCGCAAGGACCTGTATAATCCGAAGGCCATCAATCTCTGGGTATCGGGCGACCAGATCCGCAAAGGCGCTGCCCTCAATGCCCTGCAGATTGCCGAATACATGCTGGCTCACGACATGATCCACTAAGTACGAAGGATGGGAGATGAACCTTTTATGTTAACTTTTCCAAATGTGATTGTTGCCATGGTCACGCCGTTCCACGAAGACGGTTCCGTCAATTATGAAGCGGCTGTTGAACTGGCTAAGAAATATGCTGATGAAGGCTCGGCCATCCTCGTCGGGGCTACGACGGGCGAAGGGGCTGTCATGACGGAAGAAGAAAAGCTCAAGCTCTTCCAAGTCACGGCAGATGCCTTGAAAGACAAGACCCTGGTCATGGGCAATGTCGGCACCAACAATACGCTCCAGACTATCGAAATGGCCAAGAAGGCCAAAGATACGGGCGTCGACGTCCTGCTGTGTATCGTCCCGTATTACAATAAACCGAACCAGGAAGGCTGTTACGCTCACTTTGCTGCCATCGCCAAGTCGACAGACCTGCCTATCTTCATTTATAACGTACCGGGCCGTACAGGCGGCAAAATCGAACCGCAGACGGTCTGCCAGCTGGCTCATGACTTCCCGAACATCATCGGCCTCAAAGACGCCAGCGGCGACCTCGATTATGCCGGCTACGTCGCAGCCAATGCACCAGACGGTTTCCACCTCTACAGCGGTGACGACAACCTGACCCTGCCCATCGTCGCTGTCGGCGGCGAAGGCGTCATTTCCGTAGCTGCCCACGTCATCGGCAAGGAAATGAACGAAATGATCCAGGCCCATAAAGACGGCGACGTTAAGAAAGCCGCTGCCCTCCATCAGAAATACCTGCCCTTCATGAAAGGCTGTTTCTGCACGGTCAGCCCGGTCCCGGTCAAGACCATGCTCAACCTGCTCGGTTTCCCGGCTGGATCCTTCCGCCTGCCCTTGGTAGACGCTACGCCGGAAATCAAGGCCAAATGTGAACAATACCTGAAAGATATCGGTCGGCTATAAGCGCTGATAAATAGAAACCGCTCCGACCTGTACTCAAGCCTCCCTTTATAGGGGAGGTGGCCCAACGGGCCGGAGAGGTTCCTATAAACTTGGTTTTATATTAAAAAAAGCCTTGACATATTTCCGATTTCTTGTTATGATATATGAGTCGTCAGGAACGACAAGACATGACTCGGTAGCTCAGCTGGATAGAGTGACTGACTACGAATCAGTAGGTCTAGGGTTCGAATCCCTACCGGGTCACCAAATAATCTTCACTCGAACCCCGCAGCATTTTGACTGCGGGGTTTTCGAGTATATTGGGAACTGCAGTGTAGTTATAATATATGTCTACACGCTTTCCAGTCACTACGACACGACGGATGAAGTCATCGAAGGTATCGAGGCTATATCCGTCTTTTTTATTTGCCCGTTCTGTCAGTTGGTTCAGATAATAGATGACCGCTTCTTCTGTAATGGGAATGATGTGAGTCTCTAATTTAAGCCCGTCAAGTTGAGCGTTTAGCTCTGTGAGCTGTTTTTCATAGGTCTCAATATTGTTTGTTATGGTTTGGGAGATAAGGCCGTTTTCAACGGCTTTTACGCTGTTTTTCAGTCGTTTTTCAATTTCTTTGATTTGAGATTCCAGGCGCAGTTGTTCCGCCGGCTTGTGTTCCAGTTCTGCTTTCTGGATGGTCATACACTGGTCTGCAATGCATTTTACGGCGTCTTTGTTTTTGAGTATGCTGATAGTGGTATCAAGGACTAATTTTTCCAGCTTGTCACGGCTTATGTTTTTGGCATCACAGGCAATCTGGGACCGCGCAGCTTTTTCCGATTTATTATTTTTGGAAGAGCATTGGTAATAGTAGTATGTGGTGCCTGTATGACTCTTGCCACAATATCCGGTCATGGGAAGTCCGCATGTGCCACAGTAGATTTTCCCTGTCAGGGCATACTGGGGAGAGACGCGGCGGGCGGTATTGCTTTTTCGTTTGCGAGATTCAAATAAATTCTGCATAGCTGTATATTGCTCCTGTGTGATGAGTGCTGGGGCATAATCAGGATAGGATGTACCGGCCCAGGTAAATGTCCCCGTGTAGATCTGATTCTTGAGGATGCGGTTCAGGCTGTTGCGCGTGAAGTTGCATCCTCTCTGGGTTTTGATACCAAGGCTATTTAATTTGCTCAAAATATCTGTCGTTTTCACCCCGGATAAGTACTTATCATAGATTTCGGAAACCAGATGGCCTGTTGTGGGACTGATGGCCAGTTTATTTTCCGATGTGAGTTCATAGCCAAAGGGAACAATGCCACCAATCCACTTGCCTTCCAGGAGATTTTCCGTCATTCCCCGTTTAACTTTTTGAGATAATTCGGCGCTGTAATATTCTGCCATGCCTTCAATGACTGATTCTAGCAGAATTCCGCTGGGATCGTCTTTGATATTTTCCTTGGCCGACAATACTTTGACTCCATTTTTCTTGAGGCGGTGTTTATATATGGCTGAATCGTAGCGACTGCGGGAAAATCTATCGAGCTGATAAACGATTACATAGTCAAATAGATGTTTGGCACTGTCTTTGACCATTTGCAGGAATGACGGACGCTGATCCGTGCGGGCAGACATGGCCCGGTCGATATAGGTATTGATAATATTGATTTCATTGGCCTCTGCAAATGCCCGGCATTCACGAATCTGGCCATCAATGGATTCTTCCCGCTGTTTGTCACTGCTGAAGCGGGCGTAAATAACTGCATTTTTTGTCATAATATAATCAGTCCTTCTTTCTAAAACAAGACTGATTATGGTATAATAAATACGTAAATCAGCCCAAGCAAACACAAGATTTACACTTGCCATGCAGTACGCCAATGCTGCTGGCACCCCCGTTTCCTGTTGATCCAGGAGACGGGATTTTTTATTTAGATATTTAGTAGATTATTCATCCTTTCTTTTGCTTATCTGTTGATAGTTACCTGAATTTCGCAAGATAACTTATTTTCGGTGGTATCTTGCGAATATTTGGATGGTTAGAATTCAGCATCATATTTATCAGACAAAGATTGTAAAGATACTGATAATGATTCATTATCAATATGCTCTAGGACAAACGCACCTACTCGACTTTCTACGGACTTTTGTAATGATTTCATGTCCTTCTTACTGGTTTTTGTTACCTTAATCTTTTTCCCATTTTTAGTCAATTCAAATAGACCGGATTTGAGAAGATCAGGGATACCAGCAAAAGCCAGCTCATTTCCAGCGCAAGTTATGCCTGTAGATTTAAGTAAATTATTCAATATAAGGAATAAATGGACCGTATCCATGATAGGAGCTGTTTTGACGAAGACTTTTAGAATACCCGTATAATACTTTATGCGGGCTTTTTCATGGTCTGTAATCATTCCATCATTGGGGAGTTCACCCAACTCCATAGCCAGGCGAATCATATGTTTACAGGCCATGGTTCCGTCATGGATAGCAAAATCAGCACATGTGCAATGCTCTAAAGAAGTGTCATAGATATAACCTTCACTGCCGACAAATTTACCACATTTGTTTTCAATATCTACGCTCAATGGGGTTAAATCGCCGGACAGTGCAGATTTGTGTCGGCCGCTATCAATGATTTCAAACATAGTACAACCACCTTTCACTTATTGTATAGGGAAATGGGACTATAAACAGGTAACGTTTATTACCCGTTATTTATTATCTCCATAAGGTAACTGGGATTCTGCTACCATCAAGTTATCTTTTTCGGGCTTTTTTTTTGCGTTTTCTGAAATCAATTTAAAATTTATAAAATCATAAACAGAAGATTGGCCTTCTGGACTTAAAGATCTGATTTTTTTTATAAGGCTTATTTCGGAATCAGATAATGAAAACTGATTAAACCCGAGGGAATTCATACAAGAAGGGTGCTCTTCTAGGAAGAAACTAGTAGGGACGCCAAAATAATCTGCTAATTTTTGAATCATTCCCATCCTTGGGAGCATTTTTTTTAACAACCATTTGCCTACTGCAGATTCGCTGACCCCAACTATTTTTGATAATTCCACTTGATTTATATCTTGCTTTTGCATTAATTCACTCAATCTTTTGCTAAATAAATCTCTCATAGCTATAGATTTTTGAGAGTCTATCTTCAAATTAAACACCCTCCTTTCGTTTCTGTATATAATCATGATAGACTAAAAGTCTAATTAAGTCAATAAAAAAACGCAATAACAAGAGTTAAACTCTTGACACTAGATATAAACTCTAGTAGAATGTGAGTAAGAAAGGAGGCGTTAATATGGAAAAGAAAATTAGAATTTCATTGAAAGCGGCAAGGGTTAATGCTGGATATACACAGCCATGCGCCGCGAAATTAATTGGAATCGGCAAAGATACGTTGATAAAATGGGAAAAAAATCCAGGGCTTGTAAACGCTATATTTCAAGATAAAATTTCCAAGGTATATAATCTTCCTGTAGATTTTATAAATTTTATGCCTCAAAACTAGAGTTAAACTCTATTTAGGAGCTCGAAGTAGGGGATGAAAACATGGAAGGAATTATTTTGAAGTAATTAAAGAGGTGAGGGCATGGACATGGTGAATGAAAAAGAGCCTCGCATGAACGAGGCTCAAAAAGAACTTATGAGGCAATATCAAGAATACTGTAAGGGAACACTTAGCCAGGAAGAGAAGAAAAGATTTGAAAAAATATACCGACTGCTATACATACAAGGATTTCAGAAAGAAAATAGTTGCCTTTTATACATCTTATGGTGTTGTCTTTTTGCACTGCTAATAGATGCCGGATATAAGGCCGTAATTGGTGGAGATTGGATAACACCATTAGTAGGGTTAAGCGGGATGATCATTTTGGGATTCATCTTATTTTTTATTGTCAGTATTACTCCTGATTAAGTATTTGTTGGCAATGATCTTGATTAAAGGGGGTAATGCAAAGAACAAAATAAAGCTTGAAACAGCAAATTTGCCAATATATTCATCAATAAATTTTATGCGTTGGGAAAGGGTATGATGAATAGATTGTGATTTGAATTCCAATTGATTTAAGTCAGTGGAGGAGATTCCTTTTTTTACCAATGCCCCTTGAATCAATATGTCATAAGCAAGCATTTGTATACGTAGAGAATCATCAAAAAATTCGATGTAATTTAACGTGTAGGGTTCAAGAAGATGAAATTGGGAGCAAGAGTTTTCAATGGGTAACTGACCGTGTTTCATATTTTTAATTATTTCATTATTTAGCTGAAGCCACCAAAGGTAATTTTGATATATTTGTTTATCCTTATTCACGGTTTTACGCCAATTTTTATAAAAATATACCACTATGCTGAAAATGGCTGAACCAATTCCAGTAAAAACAATTTCAAGCATTGTATTCGTTTCCTCAAGCATTGTATTCGCCTCCTGCTGATATGAGTATAACACGGAGGGAAAGAAAACGGAAAGGAGATAAATATGAAGCCAGATAAGGAAAAAGAGCCGTGTGGGAACACAGCTCTGGCTGGTAAAAAATATGTTGATTGTCTTCAATGTCATTGTAAGGTTCCGGATAGTAATTTTTGTATTAAATGTGGTGCAAAGCTACATAAATATTGTAAATGCGTCATTCTTCATAAGCGGTATGATTGCGGACATAGTAAATGCCCAGGCAATACTTTATTCGTTGAATTGGGCAAGAAAAAGCAATCAGTCGAGTTGCATAAGTTCAAATAGTTTCATCGGAATATTTTCTTTCAACATTTCAATCAAAATGTTTTTTCCCATAGATTTGATTTCATGAATTAATTTACTTGCAACTAAAGCCGAATATTTAGATTCTGGCTTATCAACCAGCAAGTTAGGAAATGTTTCTTTTAGCTGCTGTTTTTGTTCGGGAGATAGGTCATCTGCCATATCAACAATTTTTTCAGCACTAATTAAAAAACTATTTGTCCATGGATAAGGGTTACCACAATCAGGACAAAACGCTGGAACAACGTAATCTTTAGTTACTTTTATTGAGCTTTCGACACCGTCCAAACTAGTGGCAGCAATAACACTAGAGACATAGGCATCTCCTCGGATTGGAGCTTTACAAGATGGGAACTCTTTTATAGTAGGAGAGCCGCATAGTGAACAAAATTTGGTGCAGTCAGCTGGTTGTCTGTTGCAGCTTAAATTTACAACATGTCCTGATGTACAAATCTGGGCCACGTCATATTGTTTTGAAGACATAATATCACCACCTTAATTGATATTATAGCACATGAGATGATGCGGAATGGAGGTGACAAAATGATCGATGAAGAACTTGCCCGACACTGGGAAGATGCGCAGGCCAGACAACGGGAACAAAAAGCCAGAGAACGGGAACGGAGACATAAACCGATTCCGAAAGCTATTAGACAACAGGTGTATGAAAAGTTTGGTGGCCATTGTGCCTACTGTGGGGCACCACTTGCATACAAGGATATGCAGGTGGATCATATCGAGGCGCATTCCGTAGGAGGTGCGGATGAACTGGAAAATTATAATCCAGCCTGCCGGATGTGTAATTTTTACAAAGGTACTATGACTATTGACCGGTTTCGCGATGAACTGGAAAAGGTCCAGGGCCGACTCAAAAAGTATTATATTTATCGATTGGCCTTGAAATATGAACTGATAGAAGAAAAAGGAAATGAAGTTGTTTTTTACTTTGAAAGGCGGTGCGGTAATGGAAGCAACGAATAAATGGACATACGCATTGGGGGATGAAGAAAACTATAACGGCATCTTCTTTGATAGTAAAGAGGACGCCTTGGATGAAGCTATGCAAGAAGCCAAACTGGAAGATGTTTCGACAGTATGGGTTGGACAAGTAGAACAATTCCAGCCGGTATTCGCTATCACAGACGAATTATTCTATCAGTTGCAGGAACAGGCATACGAAGAAGCCGATGACTATAGCATCGGATGGCTGGATAATGTCACGAAAGATGACCAAGACGAACTGGATGAAGCTATTAAAACATGCTTTATCGACTGGCTGAACGCACATCCGGAATATAAGCCGAATTTTTTTACAGTCACGGATGCAGAATGCATCGAGGTATAGAAGGAGCGATGAAATGTATACGTTGTCAGACTTTATTAAAGAATTTGGGAATCCCAAGCGGATTATTACACGCCGGAAGCGAAATGCGAACGGTGTATATACTGTCAGATGGCCAAAAGCCATGATGCACTATTACACATCTCATCACTGGGATGGAAAAACGGTACAACTTCAAAATGGAATCATCGTCAAAAAGGGGGACTTCTTATGACAACAGATATACCGGCCTGGGTAAACAGCAACTACGAACTGTATCAGATCCAGATGCGCCGGCAGCAAATGCTGGATGACCGCATCAGAGAAACATACGCCGAAGATTATGGCGACCCGTTAACGGCGGGAGAAATCATCAAGGCAGGGCTGGGAGCAGCCGCGTTTCTCGGATCATTTGGTATGGCCGTCATCATTATGTCGTAGAAATAGAAAAGGCTCTGTGCTGGAACACAGAGCCAATGTCCTGCCAGGAGCTATTTTACCGGCAGGCCTATAAAATTGTTGATTCATTATAACACGATATGAATTTGCATTGCAAGATAGATATAGATGTAGAAATCAAAGGAGGAATTGGAATGTATACGACAACACTGGCAGAAAAAATAGTGGAATTTTATCGCAACCCGGAAAATATGAGGAAATTCCGGGAATGGCAGAAAAAGAGGCGTGAAGAAGAACAACGAGAAGCGGCAAATACGAAACTGGTTGCGGATGATGTGCCGGCAGCAGGAGGAGCGTTATGAGAGAGGTCATGAACACTATCCGGCAATCTATTGGAATTTTCCTGGGGATGCAGTTATTATTGGTGTTCATCCTGGCAAAAGCAGGAATGAAATTGGCCATCAGATTATGCCGGGGACTTCGTTCGTTGATATAGGAGGATATTTGATGCTTGCTTTATATTTATCTCATCCATATGGGGGCAAAGAATCGAACGCCATGGATGCGGACAGGATTGCAATGGAACTGCAGTCAAAATTTCCACAGATTGCTGTATTTTCACCCATCCACGCTGTACGCAATGATTATGAAACGACTCCTTATCCTATCGGGCTGATGTACACATTAGAACTGCTATGCCGATGCGATATTATTTATTTTTCTGGTGATTGGATGAATAGTTTAGGCTGCACGACAGAATATCTGCAAAGTAAGGCCATGGGAATTGAACAGGTCACAAGCGTTGCAGAATTAGAACAGCGGTTGGAGCACATGGAATCTGGAAAAAATAGGAACAACAGGAACCGGCACCCGATTAACCTATTGTATGTAAGGAAGCTGATTGATCATGCAAAAGATTTGCTCTGGCAAGAAAAGCAATAACGGAATCAAACATATCGGATTACGGCTGGCGTGTATGGGAGTACTGACATTTGCCTTCTGGTATGGACTTATTTCATTGACGATTTGGGTAATACAAAAATTATTTTGATACGAAAAGGGCTGATTTACATGGATATGAATCAAATCATAGAACGTTGGCAAAATGAATATGATAACAGCACGGATGCCTGTATCCGGATGATAGGGCAGACGGCTATCTATTACATGAAGGAGCATCCGGAAGAAGCTGGAAAAATAACAGATGACCTTACATTGAAGGGATGCATGGATTTCATGCGGGAACGGGCCAGGAAAAACCAGAAAAATAATGTCGGGGTGGCCACGATGGAAGACCTGTATGACTATTTCCATTTTGGTGGTAGAATCGTGCAGCCATTATTATCGGCACAGGATGTCGAACGGTGCATGCCTGGCCAGACCGTACATCCGGAAACACATCATGAACCGAAACGGGTAACACTTGATATTGATGACCTGTTGTAGGAGGTGGATGAAATGAAAGCATATGAAATCACGCCTTCAGAACTGGAAAACGAATTTTACTCATTTCAATGTTCAAAGAAAGAATTACATTGGATCCTCACTCATACGATGGACAGTCAGTATATCTGTGTCACCCGTGGAGCTGTGGCCAAAGAAGAATATCTAAATCAACATCCGGAACTGAGAAATACCAATGGCCATGCGGTAACCAATAAGACGAGATTTGGATATTGTACGTTCTGTCATCATTCCTTCCGGATTCCAGATAATTGGACGATAGAAAAAATGGATGTATGGTATCCATTCAAACAATATAGCTGCCCATATTGCCATAAAGAGCATCAGCTGATATACGCTGGCAGGGGCATGCTGAATAAAGTGTTAGGAACCTATGTGACATTCTTTTCCCGGAGCCGGAAGAACAAAGATGTCATCCTGGCTAAAAATGTAGTAGCGTATCTGCCTATGGATCAGGGGTACCGGAATGTACGGCCGATAGCGTATGTTGTCGGGATGATGCGGCTGGAAATCGGCAAAGGAACAATCTATTATTGCCGGGACGTGGACTATGCCGGCGGCAAGTTTAAAACGCCGTTTTGGTATTCCGCTGGAGACGATGGCATTGGCACATCGTGGACCCGGGTAGAACGCATAGGCCCGGGCGATGTATATAAATGGTCAGACCGTGGATTAGTAGATTATGTAGATTGGGATAGCCTGGATGATATATGCCAGACATCTGCCTGGCGATATTGTGCGGTGAAATATTTCCGGAGTTATTATGAAGGATGGTCTGAGGGCGCAGAGTATGCATACACAGCAGTGGCATATCTGGATCTATATTCCCGGTTCCCGCAAATCGAATATATGGTTAAAGGCGGGCTGATTGGGTGCGTCCTGCATAAGATACATGGCCAAAGCACCTATCCAGCTATCAAGTGGCAACAGTATAAATCTCCTAAACAGATGATACGGTTTGTACTGACAAAGAGGGAAAAGAAACATCTCTATGAACTACAGGAAGAACATAGTCCTATATCAGTAAACGCATTGAATATGCTAACGGTTATGCAACAGACCGGGAAGCGATGTACGTTGGAAGAAGCCAGTATGATGCAAGGTGCTTATTCAAGCATGAAGGACAATGGCTTACTGAATGATAAGAATCTGCCATCGGCTCATCAGATCATCATGTATTGTGAAAAGCAGCTCGATAAGATGATGCGCGAACATGGGCAGATGGGACTATCTCTTAGAGCCTGCATCTGTGATTATTTGGACTATTTCAAGGAAATCAAAGAACTGGGATATGATTTGACAGACCGGCAGTATCTCCGACCACGAGATTTATACGAAGCGCATCGGCATTCATCAGAAGCGGTCCGGCTAAAGATGAGGGCCGATATCGAAAGACGGCACCGGCAGTATGCAGAACAGCAAGTCGCGATGCTGGAAGAACGGAATAAGAAGCTTCAGTCGTACTGCTTCCATTCGGATCTGTTTTTCATCCGGCCGTTGCAGACTGTTGAAGAATTCATACGGGAAGGTGCTGTCAACCATAACTGTGTAGCAACATATACCGATTCACATGCCAAAGGTGATACCACAATCCTGGCTGTACGGCAAAAAGCAGCGCCGGATGACGTATTTTATACGATGGAAGTACGCGACAATCAAATCATGCAGTGCCGGACAAAAAACAATGAACCAGCCCAGGCTGGGACGGCTGTATATGCTTTTGTCAAACAATATGAAAAAGAGATTTTACAACCGAAACGCATAAAAAGAGGTGCATAGAGGATGACAGATATCATCAATGTAGAAAGTACGGCCATCGGTGTCCGGACAGCGGATACGATTGCCACAGAAATCAATACGATAAAAAGGCAGACACAGAAAATCATGCTGGCGTCGTCTATTGAAATCGGAAAGCGATTGACTGAAGCCAAGGACATGATTGACCATGGCGCCTGGGGAAAATGGCTGCAAGATAATGTGAATTATTCCGAACGTACAGCCCAGAACCTGATGCGGGTATATGACCAATATGGCGATAAATTTGGGATGACGGAAATGGACAGTTTATTTGCATCCGGTGCGCCCAATGTATTTGAAGAATTGTCATATACGCAGGCGCTGGCGCTTTTGTCACTGCCGACAGATGCAGAACGGGAAGAATTCGTCAAGGAAAATGATGTGGCCAGCATGTCTACACGGGAACTGCAGGAAGCAATCAAAGCCCGAAAGGAAGCGGAAGACCGGGCAATGGATGCAGAAAAACGTGCATGGGAAGCGAAAGAAAAATTAAGGCAGGCGGAAAACCGGGCATTGCAGGCGGAGAATAAAGCCCGGCATGCGGAACAATCTGATTTGTATGACGAACGACTGACAGCCGCAGAACGTGAACGGGATGTACTGCAGAAACGTGTACTGGAATTAGAAGCCAGACCAGAGATATACAATGCAGGCCAGGAAGAAATTGAAAAGTTAAAGAAGAAAATATCTGTACTGGAAGCGGTCAGTACAGATGAAGACCGGATGAAATTTACAGCACACATGAAAATCATACAGAACGCATTCAATGCGATGCTGTCAGACATCGAAAATATTACAGACAATGAAAAACGTACGAGATATATGAGTGCGGCACAAAAAATGCTGGAAAAGTTGGGAGAGTTTTTATAAATGAACAGGAAAGAATTCGAAACATGGGTATTGAATCGGATTCGTGAGGTAGGAATCAAGGAACATGCCTTCTTAAAGGAAAATAATCATGTATATTACCGGTTCGTTTTGAAGAACGGAGAAGAACATTATTTTAAAGATTTATCCAATGACCAATTGCAGTATCTGGGATTACGAATTGAAAGTGATGAGTAAATCCAGATACTGCAGTAGGCAGTCTCAGTTATATATACATATTATATGGGAAAGTGAAATTTTTTAGAGGCGTCGGCCTCTTTGCGGGCTTGTAATGGGGATTAAGATATCGACGTTGCAAAATAATCATAGGAGGGACAACCAAGTATGAGTTTTGTGAGGGAAAAGAAAACCATATGTGGAGAAAACTACATAGAGATGGATCTGTTTGAGATGGCCAACATGCATCTAAAAGGTAAGCCGGATAAACGGAAAAATGCATCGACTATGAAACAGATTGCCCAGAACAATAAAAATGCACGCAGATATTTCACCCAGCTCGTGAATACGAATTTTGGAGAAAATGATTTCTGCATCCATGCCACCTATGCCAGGGCGTGCATGCCATCGACTGTAGAAGAAGCAGAGAAAAATGTGACAAACTACATGAGACGGATTAAGGCCAGGAGAAAAAAAGAGGGACTGCCATCACCACGATATATCATTGTCACGGAATACCGGACGAAAGAGGATGGACGGCCTACAAGAATACACCATCACATTATCATGGACGGGATGCTTGACCGGGATATAGTGGCTGATTTATGGAGAGCTCCACGGAAAAAGGGAGAGCATAAGGGCCGAAAACTGGGAATGGTGAATGTGGATAAGCTGCAGCCTGATGAATATGGACTGGAGGCATTAGCCAGATATCTGACAAAAGGGCTGACGGGGAAAAAGAAATGGCATCCCAGCAAAAATTTGAAAAAGCCAGTTGTACGGAAAAATGATTACCGATACAGCCGGAAAAAGCTGATTAGCCTGACAAGCCAGACAGACTGCCCGGACGTATGGCAAAAATTATATCCGGGATACCTGTTGACGGAAGCCAGCGCCATATTTACCACTGATGCGGGATGGCATATTACCGTAAAAATGAGGAGGGATATAACCTATGCTAAAAATCACAATTCCGGCCACTCTTCCCGGGCTGAACGAATATGTTAAAGCCAATCGTTCGAATGTCTATAAAGGAAGCAGAGTGAGCCGGGATGCCCACTATGTTTGCAGACTGGGCGCTTTGCAAATCAGAGGAAAGATGCTGGCAAAGTGTATGCCTGTCTTCCGGTGGTATGAGCCAAACCGGCGCCGGGATAAAGACAACATTGCCATGGCCAAAAAGTTCATACTCGACAGCCTGCAGGAAATGAATGTGCTGGAAAATGACGGATGGACACAAATCATGGGATTCATTGATGAATTTTATATCGATGCGATGAACCCCAGAGTGGAAGTACTGTTATTCGAGCCAGCTGATGCGGATGAATTCTTTAAGGAACTGAAGAGATGGACGCTGATGCTATGGAACCGATAGGAGGGGAGTACCATGCTGATTACCGATATTAGCAAGCAGGTAGGCAAAAATGGGACAAAAATCAACATATCCTATTTGAAGGACCGGGATGGGATTGTAGATAAATACACGTTGACAAGTGTAGAATTACCAAGGCCGGAAATGCTGGATATATGGAGTGCCATCAATATAGCCTTTCAACGGGTAAATCCTGCCTATAACGATGAAGAAACATGGCTGGAATTTGATTTTCACAAATGCAATATCAAATATGGTGAGGACCGGCAGGGGAAGACTGTCATTAAAGCATACAAACTGACGGGAACAATGTTGTGGGATTATATGGGATTCTGCAATATTGTTACGGACTGGTTGGCACCTCAACAGAACATGGAACTGACGGCAGCTGTCGATAAGCTGACGGTTGAAGCGTCTCTATATGCTAAAGGAAAGCGGGCACAGATGCAGCTGTTTGATGACAAGACAATACAGGATGCAGAAGTGATTGACAGCCGGAGAGGAGTGATGAAGGAATGAGATGGGTAGATGTCAGAGATTGTATGCCGGATCCGGAAGACAGAGTGCTGGTAGCTATGCATGTACAGGCCGTGAAACCGGTGGTAGCTGTCGGGCAATTCAGCCAAGATTATTGGATCATCGACGAATGTTCCAGGCCTGTCAGGTTGAATGAAGTGCAGTACTGGGCACCGATTCCCATGATTCCGCGTGATAGGAAATCGGAAGGAAAGGGGAAATGACTATGATCGCTGCCAGCATAAAAGCGTATGAACATGAACAACATTTGTGGATCTATGAAGATGCAGGAGCCCAGTTCTCAGAAACGCTTCTTTTCATGGCTCTTCACGATGAATTTGGCTTTGGCCAAAAACGTATGGAGCGAATCGTAAAGTACTGGAATGAACTGCCAGAAACAGAAATGAATTTACGGGAATGGATACAGTGCATAGCGAAATATGGATACAACAATAAAGAAATGGACCGGCGGTATGCCGTGAAAGTCCTGCCATTGGCATCGTCTGGGTTGATGCGGAGAAATAAGATTAACGGCAGGGAATACAAAGACCGGATTCATAACGTAATTTTAGGAGCCGTTGTGATTACCTATCATATCCTCATTCAGCATTTCCGGTTTGATGCGGACCAGTTGCAGAGATTATCCAGGCGCCTATATGGATATGCCTATGCATTACGTGATGAAGCATTGAGAATCACCATCTACGATTTTATGGCCATCATGAAAAAAGAATGTGGCATTGGCTATGATATCTTGACAGAATACGAAAAGCAGAATGGGAAAATAAAAGTCGGGCCAAAGTGGGGAATCAATATGAGGACCGGTAAAGCAAGGAAGAGAGATGAGGAGATTCTATGATAGACGATAAAACAGCCCAAATGGCCATGAACACGATTATTGCGTATTGCTACGATAGAACTGATAACGGTAAGCTGGCCGACACGACCGATAAATGTGTGATGTGTGCAATCAAGAATCACTGTTTAGCTATTGAAATGTGTGCTTGTGAACCGCATGTCCTAAAACCTTTTAAAGAAATCGGGATATTTAAATGTACTGCACCTAAACCACCTAAATTCGATGTGAACCAGCTTAAAAGCAAGTATTTTAAGGATTATCTGGATAAGATTATTCAGTCGGAATCAGCAAAAGCCGGATTTCCGTCTAGATTTTCCGGTTGCTATCATATTCAGGAGGACGGAACTATTAAAATCGGCGTGGTGAACGAAAGAGAAAATAAGTTTTGGGTATTCGGTATAGCTAGGTGTCATCCGAATGATGCATTCAACCTGGAAACTGGGTTTCATCTGGCCATACAAAGAATGGCTAAGAGGGTGAAATGCTTCGTATTATCCGATGATAATAAGCTTGTAATGGTCTATAAAAAAGTAAAAGGGCCTATTTCGGCAGATAGCCTGGCTGTGCAAATGGCCAAATCCATTATGGACCGGAGAGATTGAAGAAAAATGAAGACAGGAATGTAAGGAAGAGGGATGAAAACATATGACCAATGAGCAATTGATAGCTAAGACGTATTTAGAGCAGTTAGGGACTATTGGAGGTGAGATTGAAGCACGCAAGTATGCGATTGAAAAGGAATGGAAAACGGTGGTGGGGGGAATGGGGAACGGACATCTGACATCGCAGATTTCCCTGGCCCCGGCCCACGGTACGAAAAAGTACGGATGGAATGCAGAGAATATCAACCACTATTTGAAATTGAGGGATGAGCAACAGTATAAAATCCAGGAGCTGATAAAGAAGCGGAATGTACTCATGCAGATGATTGATGATATTATCGAAGTACGATTGCGGACATTATTGATTGAACGGTATGTGAATCAGAGGAGCTGGGGAGAAATAGCGAGATTCATGAAATACTCTGAGGCATATACCCGGAAAGAGCTGCATGAAATTGCTCTGGAAAGTTTCTACAAAATTCTGGTTCATTCGGATTTTTACAAATCAAGAAAATAAAATTACAAATACCCCCGTTTATCCCCGTTTATCCCCGCTTTCAATGTGATATAATGTATGGTGTAAATAAAGGATGATGAAGGAAGCCTGTGATGGCTTCCTTCTTTTTATACCCAGCTTGCGGGAACGGAGGGATGGTTATGAGAGTAGACTGTAATAACTATCGTTGTGCTCATAACAAGCATGGTATATGTTTGGCAACTCATATCATCCTACATAGAGAACGATGTTTGTCGTTCTTGTACAAACGGCATGCACCTGACAACCGGACAGCATTAAACCACGGACCTGTACGACAAGGGAGCAGGAGACGCGTGTTTCGATAACCATATTGCATAGAAATAGTGAAAAATTTCGGGTCCTTTAGGTTAACAATAAACGCTTGCGCGACCGCGGCGCCCAAAAAGCGCTTAGATTTTTGACTTTTTTCAGGCTTATTTATAAAAATATTAATGGCTTGTATGCAATATGGGTATAATAAAATGTGTATTAATTAGCCTTATTTATTCAACGAACAAAAATTTTTATAAAAAATATAAGAATGGAGTATGGGTGTGAAAATCTCGAAGGACTTGAAAAAGCTGACAACTACACAAACAGAATTGGCCAGAGCCCTGGGATTGACACAGCCACGGATACACCAGCTGATCCAGGAAGGCATAGTAGAACGAGATGACCATGGTGCTGTGCTGGTAATTGCCAGTCTGCAAAACTATTATCGGACGCAGACAGGTGGAACAGATGGCGATGAACTGGATTATATGGAAGAGAAAGCAAAACACGAGAAAATCAAGCGTGAGATTGCAGAACTCAAGTTGGCCATGATGGAAGGAAACGCTTACAGCGCAAAAACAGTTGAATTGGTCATGACAGAAATGCTGTCAAACCTGAGAACACAGCTTCTAGGGTTACCAACAAAACTGGCTCCTCAGCTGGAAGGGAAGAAAAAAGAGCGGATTTATACTATTCTGACACACGAGATAGAAGAAAAGTTGTCTGAATTGAGCGAATACAGTCCAGATCTATTCATTGATGAAGAGGTGGTGGATGATGATGAAACATAGACTGAAAACAGCTAATGAGCTATGGAAATACGCATCTATCCATGGATTAAAGCCGCTGCCAAAGACGTCTGTCAGTGAATGGGCTGATACGTATCGTTATTTATCACAAGGTGTCTCAGCAGAGCCTGGGAAATGGAGAACAGAACGGGCAGAATACCAGAGAGAAATCATGAACGCATTCACCGAGCCTGGTATTCATCGGGTCGTTGTTAAATCGGCGGCACAAATCGGGAAAAGCGATATCATGAATAATGTTATCGGTAGGTTTGCCCATCTGGATCCGGCCACTATCATGATGATACAGCCGACGATTGATATGGCTCAGGACTACAGTAAATCACGTATTGCTCCCATGATACGCGATACGCCGGTGCTTAGTCAGATTTTCTACAATGTCAAAAGTAAACAGGATAACCAGACTGCAAAAACCCGCGATGGAAATAATACAATCCTCAGCAAGATATTTCCGGGCGGGAGGCTTATCATGTGTGGGGCTAATAGTCCGGCCGGCCTGGCAAGCCGTCCCATCCGCATTTTACTTGCAGACGAAGTAGACAGATTTCCGGATAGCGCCGGAACAGAAGGTGATCCGGTCGATTTAGCGGCTAAGCGTATGACGACATACTGGAATCGCGTTATGGGGCTTTTTTCCACTCCGACCAATGAAGGGAGCAGTCGCATTGATTTAGAGTACAATGCTGGCACCCAGGAAGAATGGCAGCATGCCTGTCCAAATTGTGGGGAATGGCATCTGATACGGTATATTGATATCGTCACCGATGCGGATGAGTATCAGAGTGCTGACGGGGCGAAGCATGTTGTAGTAAAATCGGTAAAATGGAGATGTCCGGAATGTGGGTTTGAGTTTACTGAACGACAGATGAAAAACGCCAAACAAAAATATATAGCGAAAAATAAAACTGCGGTGCAAAATGGCATTCGCAGTTTTTTTGTCAATGCATTTACGTCTCCGTGGCTGAGTTGGAACGATATCATGCGCGAATGGCTGGAAGCCAAAGGAGATCCGGCTAGAGAAAAAGTTGTCGTCAATACTCGATTTGGGGAAAGTTATCGAGTCCCAGGGGCATTTGAAGATCATGAAATTTTTATGCGGAGAAGAGAAGCCTATGGTGCAGAACTGCCAGACGGCGTGCTTATGCTGACTGCAGCTGTCGATACACAGGACAACCGATTGGAGTATGAAGTGTGCGGCTGGGGAAGCGGTGAAGAAGCCTGGGGAATAAAGAAAGGCATCATTTTAGGCAAGCCGGATCAGGAATCAACGTGGAATGAATTAGATTCTATCTTAAACCATACCTATACGTTTGCTGATGGAACCGGGTTAAAGATTTTGCGGACATTTATTGATTCCGGCGGACACTATACAGGCAGTGTATATCGATACTGCGAGCGAAACTTTGCGAAGCAGCGGTTTGCCATTAAAGGGTATGCGAACAGCCCTGGCATACCGCTTAACTACAAAATTGGCAAGGCCCATAACACTCCGATTCCGCTTGTTATTCTGGGGGTAGACGATGGTAAGCAACAAGTCATGAACCGGTTGGCAATCAGTCAGCCAGGACCACAGTATATGCATTTTCCTTTAGATGAAGATGATACAGGATTAGCAAACCGGGGATATGACGAACTGTATTTTAAAGGGATTATCTCGGAACACAAACGGCGGATAAAAAAGAATGGCGTTATCCGTGAAATATGGGAAACGACCGCTGGTGTACGCAATGAACCTCTGGATTTGAGAGTATATAACCTGGGATGCATGTACAGTTGTCATCCCGATTGGGAACAGATGACAGAAATACTTTCTGCAGCTAAAGAAGGAAAATCGGTAAAGACGAGACTGGAAGTGCCAAAGAAAAAGAGAAAAGCAAGAAAAAAAGCAAGCAAAGTAACTGATATATGGTAGGTGGTGATGGAATGAGCAATACGGTGCAGAATGAACGATTAGCACGATATCTGGAAGCAGAAAAAGCGGTCCTTATGGGACAGTCATATACGATTGGTACACGCACTCTGACTCGTGCAGATCTATCTACAATCCGGGCAGCCATTGATGACTTGATTGCCGGCGGTGCCCAGCTAGATGGGGCGGAATCGGTACAAACAGGAAGAGCCAAAAGAATTGTCTTTTTAGGTTAGGAGGGCTAAGACTACATGAGAAAAAAGAAAAAAATGTTATCAAAAGCGAAGGCGAGAATGCCGACGAAAGAAATTACCAATAGTGGCTATTCGGAGGGCGGGGCGTCCCATAAGAGTAATATCCTCAAGGCATACCGGCCAGTAAAATATTCGTCTAAAGCCGACATCAACGCTAATCTGTATACGCTTCGAAACCGTAGTGCAGATCAAGCGATTAATACGCCAATTGGGTCGGCAGCAATCAATACCAGCGCTTTGCATACGATAGGCGTTGGTCTTCATGTATTTCCGCGCCCTAAATTCAAGATACTGGGGATGGATGCCGAGACAGCGCGTGACTGGGCAAGAAAAGCCGCTCAGGAATTTGATTTATGGGCATCATCTACAGCGTGCGATATATCTCATCGCAACAGCTTCTATGATTTGCAGGATATCAATTATACGGGGTATCTCGTAGATGGAGACGCTTTCTGCCTTTTCCGGCGCAAACCACCTACTAAAGACTATCCCTATTCATTGCGGCTGCAGTTACTAGAAGGGAATCGGATTAGTAATCCTTTGGGGCGTGACTATTATGGGGTAATGGGCCCCTATGCTGTAGAAATGGCCGCACCGACTTCAGGGAATAGAATTATATCCGGAGTCGAGATAGACATGGATGGAGCGGTTGTTGCATACTGGGTGTCCAATAAAGTACCAGGGGATCCAGTCGATATAGGACGGGTAGCAGACTGGGTACGTATCAAAGCGTTCGGCGATATATGCGGCATGCCGAATATGGTACAGACATGTCACGATACCAGGCCGGAGCAGTATAGAGGTGTACCATACCTGGCTCCGGTAATTGAGACATTGAAGCAGGTCAGCCGATATACATCAGCAGAACTTACAGCAGCTATTGTAAAATCATTTTTCGCATTATTTTTTACAGAAAGTAATACCAGCGGTGCGACATTAAATGACATTTTGGGAACAGCCAGAAATGATGATCCAATGGCGCCCGTTATCGATGTTGACGAATACGCATTGGGGCCAGGGACAATGAACGCCTTGCCACGAGGCGTAGATGTAAAAAGTGTTGATGCGGCCAGAAGCATGTCTACTTTTGACACATTTACAACGAAATTGCTGGAAATGGTCGGAAGCGCGATTGGACAGCCGTATGAAGTGTTGATGAAGCACTTTACCTCATCCTATTCGGCTTCAAGGGCTGCATTGCTACAAGCCTGGGAAGAGTATAAACGCCGGCGTGTCTGGTTTGCACGCGATTTTTGCCAGCCAGTATACGAAATGTGGCTTGCTGAAGCGATTGCCATGGGAAGGATTGAGGCGCCAGGATTCTTTACGGATCCGCTAATCAGGAAGTGCTGGTGCAATGCAAATTGGTATGGACCGACAATGAGCATTCTCGACCCACTCAAGGACGTAAACGGTAGCGCTTTGCGCACGCAGTACGGATTGAGCACGCGAGAACGGGAAGCGGCAGAAATGACCGGTACAGATTTTGAGGAAAATATCGAACAACTGGCGTATGAACAACGGCTGCTTGAGAAATACGGCATTGCCGGGGGCGATGAAACAACTGGGGATGTCGGGAAAGGAGAAAAAAAGACAAATGAAGGAAAAAATCAATAAATTTTGGAAATTTGTCAATGAAGCGGAAGGGAATACAGCAGAACTGCTGATTTACGGAGCTATTGCCAGCCAAAAACCATGGTACAGCGATGATGATAGTGTCTACCCCACACAGTTCCGGAACGATTTAAAGGCCTGTGGCGGGAAGAATCTGACCGTCCGTATCAATTCCGGGGGTGGGGATGTATTCGCGGCACAGACTATCTATACCCTGCTGAAAGGGTATACAGGTGACGTTACCGTACACATCGACGGTATGTGCGCCAGTGCGGCGACACTGATTGCTTGTGCGGGTGATAAGATTGTCATGCCCAGGAATGCCTTGTACATGATTCACAATCCGAAAACGTTTGCGTTCGGTGATTTTGGTGCGGACTACATGCGCCAGACGGCAGATATCCTGGATACAGTTAAGCAGACCATCGTCAACGTATATGTAAGTAAGTGCAATGGGGAACTGACTGCGGAAGAAATCGGCCACATGATGGATGATGAGACCTGGATGACAGCAGATGAAGCGGAAGCGTACGGCTTCATTGACGAAATTGATGATTATATCGTCACGGCAGAAATCAGGAACAACATGTTATTCATGAACGATATTGCTTATCACGGTCATGGTGATATCCAGAAGATTTGTAAAATGATTGGAGAGAAAAAGCACATGAAAAATAATGATCTTGTAGCAAAAATTGCGAATGTACTAGGCATCAGTCCTGCAGAACCGGCAGTGCAGGGAAACCAGGCAGAAAAACAACGTATTGCCGGCCTGGAAGCACTGAAAACGGACAATGTATATGGTAATGCAGTCATTGACCAGGCTATCAAAGAAGGAAAGACAGCGGCGGATGTGAAGTCGTTCATTGATGCGGTAAACGCAGTCGAAGCACCGAAGAACGAAGCAAGTGATGCCTTAGACAGCATCCGGGCTCTGATTGAAGATCAGATGCGCTCTGGAAGTCAGGAGGTCAAGCCCAGCCCAAAGGCCGGTATGGGAACAAGCAAAGAAAATCAGAAAATGCAGGATATCAATGATGTGGTTACGGCTGCAAACAAGATGAGAGGTGTTAAATAATGGCAATCAAGGAGACAATGAAATTTACACATGAACAGATGTATGGCGGCCCAGAAAAAGAAATTCTAATGGCTAATGTCACCATTACGCCGGGGACGGCAATGGCAAAAGGCACGCTCATGACAATTACAGGGAAAACAGCGGCAGCAACGGCTAAAGATGGTAATGCCAATGCGGTTTTGGCATATGACATCGACGAAAAAGCAACGACAGCTACTGTATATGTATCAGGACGCTTCAACCGCAATCAGCTTCATGTAACAGCAGATGGAGATACGGTAACTGCGCACGAAGAACAGCTGCGGGATTATGGGATTTATCTGACTAGCAATGTGTAACTAAAGGAGGAATATACAATGGCTATTGATTATAGAGACACAATTTCGTTATTACAGGCTATGGAACGCATTACACCGCCTGCCTCTTTTCTACTTGATACGTTTTTCCCGGTAATTCCGCAGGTAGCCGTACAGACGCGGATTGCCGTAGAATACCGCAAACGCGGCCGTCGTCTGGCTCCATTTGTAACTCGTGGTGGAAAGGGTATTAACCTTAATCGGGAAGATTCCAAGTTGGACATCTATACACCGCCGATGATGGGGCCGCGTCGTATCCTTGACCCGGATATCGTCAATGAACGTGGCTTTGGGGAAAATATTTACAGTACCGTTACGCCGGCACAGCGCGCAGCTGCACAACAGGCAGAAGATCTGGTGGAACTGCAGAACAGCATCATCAATCGCAAGAGCAAGATGGCAGCGGATTTGTTGCAGACAGGGAAGTGCGATATTTACGGATATGCTGATGATGGGCAGACTGCGTTATTGGATACGGTAAGCTATGATTTTGATCATACAGTTGTGCCCAGTACCAAATGGGATCAGGCGGGAGCCACTATTTTCAGTGACATCAAAAACGCCTCGGAAATGGTACAGGAAGATGCAGGATTAGTGCCGACTATCATGGTATGCGGTAAAAATATCACAAACTATATGCTGGGAAATGATCAAATTATGAAATGGCTGTCTGTGCCATTAGCCAGTAATTTGTCTCTCATGAGCATCCAGCCGTCTATTATCAGCCCGCAGGTTATGCGTGTGGGAATGATTCAGGCACTGAATCTCGAAATTTATACCTATGCGGAAACCTATGTGGATGATGATGGCAATGTGCAGAACTTCCTGGATCCGGATACAGCCATTCTGGCGGTACCTGGCAGAGGACGGCAGCTTCATGGGGCAGTTACTCTGGTCAATGATGCGGGCAATGGTTATGACACGTATGCCGCCCAGTATGTACCGTACTATATGGGCTCCAAAGAATCCCAGCAGGTCGCACTGGCTATGTACAGTCGTTGTGTGCTGGCCCCGGAATGCGTGGATGACTGGGCTGTTATTAAAGCTAAATAGATGGAGGTAGCATCATGGATATTATGGTTATGCATGGAGCACTCAGTGCCGGCGGTAAGCTGTACAGGAAAGGTGATATTATCACGGTTGACGATGCAAAAGGTGACGACTTGATGAAACAATATCCTGATCAGTTTTGTCAGGCTGTAGGCGATACGGATGAGCCAGATATCAATGCACAGGATAAAAACACCCCAAAGGTACCGGAAAAAGACGCTGAAGCTGAATTACCATCTGCTGATCCATCAGCAGTAGTCACAAAATGAGCGGATTCAGAGACATGGTTTCGGCAGATCTCGATATTTTCATTAATGGCGACGAATTTGCCGAAGACCATGATTTAAATGGAACGCTATGCAAAGCTGTTATTGATACGATGGACAGCCAAGAAAAATTCTTTCATAGCCAGACATATGAGCCATACAGTGGCATTTCTGGACGATTGATGAAAGTGTATGTTAAGGCATCGGATTTGCCAGAAATTCCAGCAGAAGGAACGGTATTCAGGGTAGACGATGAACCATTGATAATCAATAAAGCTTCAGTAGAAATGGGTGTTGTTGTTATTACGTTACATGAATCTGAGGGATAATGACATGATATCAATTGAGGTACGCAACCAAGATGTAGCGAAATTGGAAAAAACACTGGCACAGTTTTCTGGGGAAAAGATTGCCACATGTATTGACAGAGCGACATACCGCGGGGCATTGCATGCCAGGAAAGTAGCAATCAAGCAGATACGAAGCATTTATACCATTAAATCCGGAGAACTGCGGAACGCAGCACCCATTAAACGGAGCGGTTTAGTATCTACCATTGATATCAAAGGCCCGTTTTTGCCAGTTGAGCATTATCGGGCAGCCAGCAGGGCTAAGGGAATATTCGTAACTATTAAAAAAGGGAGTGGTGCATTGGTACCCATGTCGTTCTCTAAAGGTGGCAAGGGCGGCGTTTTCCGTAAAAGAATCGGGCCTAAACGATATCCTATTGAAGGCCTGCATGGGCCAGCCATCCCACAGCTATATGGCAATAAGGCCGTAGTGGAACTCATGGAACAGGAAGGGATGAACGTTTATGCAGAACGCTTGATGCACGAATTAGAGCGATTGGTTGGTGAGGCATGATGTCACAAATCGTAACACCATGGCAATGTGCGTCGGAAATCACGGATTGGCTGAAAGAACAAATCAAATCCTCATCGGAGTATTCGAAACTGCTTGATGTAGAAACAGGAAATATCAAGATATATCCGGGCTTCCTGCCCTATGTAGCAGATAAAAAATCGAAAGAGAAATTATGTCCGGCTGTTGTCATCCGGCCAACAATCATATCCGACCTGGAAATGGAATCTAAGGCTTCTATGGCTGTATTAGTAACGACATACGATGATGATATGATTAATGGCTGTCAGAGCTTGTATAGATTGATGGAGGTAATTAGGGAGCTTCTATTGGCCAACAATCCCATCAATAGGCGATGGGAAATAAAGAACGGAACTATGGAATCTACCATCCCGGATGAACAGCCATATCCTATGTGGTGGGGGCGGATTGATTTTGATGTCAATGTGCAACAGCCACGTACAGTTAGTGAATTTATATTAGGAGGGCCGAAACGTTTTGGATGAGACTAATGAAAAAATGACACGAAATGCGGTAGCAGAAGAAACAAAAGCTGTTGAAAACGCATATACAGGGCCGGTGATATACGTAGGACCGAGCTTCCGGAATTCCAGACTGAATCACTGTATGATTTTTTCTGAGATTCCCGTGCCGGAAGGTGAAGACAGCGTATTGAAGCATCTTTTTGTCAAACCGGCAGAATTAAATGATGCATTGAGGGCCGTAGCGAAGAAAGGGACGGCACTCAACACATTTTACCAGAAAGCAATCAGAAATAATAAAGGGGGTAATTAATAATGGCGTTTTTCCATGGCATCAAGACATCGGAAATTGATACTGCGGTTGTAGCTACGGCCCAGACAACGGCCGGACTTCCGGTCGTATTCGGCACAGCTCCGGTACATTTGGCAGAAGAGCCGAAAATCAACGAACCAGTCATCTGCTATTCCTGGTCCGAAGCGAAGAAATATTTAGGTTACCACGAAGATTGGGATAAATACACGTTGTGCGAGCCGATGTATGCAGAATTCAAACTCTTTGCCGTTGCTCCAGTGGTATTCATCAATGTACTGGACCCGGCCAAACATAAAAAGAGCGTATCCAGTACATCAATCACGGTAAGCCGGAAATTGGCAACCATCAATGATGACATTATCCTATCTTCGTTAACAGTATCGGCTACATCGGCAGGATCCGCCGCAAAGGCAGGGACTGACTATATTGCCGCGTACGATGATGACGGGAATACAGTAATCTCTATTCTGGAGGGAGGAGCCCTTGCAGACGCCAGGAATATTTACGTTGCCTATGATGCGGTCGATGCGTCGTTGGTCAAAGATGCAGATATCATCGGTGGCGTAGGTACGAATGATGCGGTCACAGGGCTGGAATTGATTAACTACATTTACAGTAGATTTTCGCTTGTGCCGGGCATTATTGCTGCACCGGGCTGGTCTCAGCATCCGGAAGTAGCCGCTGTGATGCGGGCAAAATCCCGCAATATCAACGATGTATTCCGTTGCAGTATTCTGACCGATATCGATACGACGGAAGTAAAATCGTATAGCGGATGTAACCTTTGGAAAAGTGGCAATGGTTATACTGGCGTTGCTGAATCTGTATGCTGGCCAATGGGGAAAATGGGCAATCATTGCTATTACATGTCCACTATTGAAATGGGCGTAATTGGTCAGGTGGATGCGTCGAATGATGACATTCCCTATGAATCTCCTTCCAACAAATCTGTACCAATTACAGGACTGTGTCTGAAAGATGGTACAGAAGTTACGTTGGAACTGACGCAGGCCAACTTGCTTAATGGACAGGGCATTACCACGGCACTGAACTTCGGCGGTGGTTGGAGACTTTGGGGCAATTATACGGGGGCTTATCCGGGCTCTACGGATCCCAAAGATACGTTCCTTGCTGTCCGGCGTATGTTTGACTGGGATGACCAGGTATTCATCCTGACCTATTGGCAGCGTCTCGACAAGCCTGGGATTCCTCGCAATATTCAGATTATTTTAGATTCTGAACAAATCCGCCTGAATGGACTGAAATCACGAGGCTATATTCTGGATGGCAGTATTGAATTTTTGGAAGAAGAAAATCCAACAACGGATCTGGAAGCGGGCATATTCAGATTCCACAAGAAGCGCACGCCGCCGATTCCGATGCAGGAAATCGATACTATTTCAGAATATGATGTCAACGCGTTCAACGCATTGTTTGAATAGAGGTGAATAGCACATGGAAATTAATAAAATGCCGGAAGTCCTGAATGATTTCAGGATTTATGATGAAAACAGCGACACATTATATGGTGTGGCCAAGATTGAACTGCCTGATTTCAAAAGTATTACGGCGACCATTAAGGGGGTAGGTGTCGGTGGCGAAATAGAAGCACCGGTGTTAGGGCAGTTCGAGTCTCTGGAAACAAAGCTTACGCACAACATCAATGACAAATGGAACCTGACCATGGTAGGCGGCAGGGCCGTAGCTCTGGAAGCCAGAGCGGCCAATCAGTACTGGGACAGTGCCAATAACAATTACGTAATGGAAAAGGTACGAGTGGTTATCCGTGGCCGGACTAAACAGATGTCCGGCGGCTCCTGGGAACCAGCATCTACAACCGATGCTGAAAATACGATTGAAACGACGTATATCAAGTACGAAGTCAATGACAAAACGCTCCTGGAAGTAGATAAGTATGCATATAAATTTGTTGTCAACGGCACGGATATCATGCAGCCGATTCGCGATGCTTTGGGAATCTAAATGGGAGGAATCTAAATGAAGAAAGAAAACGAAGAAGCAAAAGTTGTTGAAGCGGAAGTCATCCAAGACAAGCAGATGGCCCTGCCCAGTGACCAGGTTATCCACCTGACGCGGGCTTTGCCTGATGGAAAAGATATCTTATACCTGGATTTTGATAAAGTTACGGGATATACCTTGCTCAAATGTGAAAAAGAAGCAAAAAAACAGGATGCAAGTATTGTCGTGCCGGCATTGTCCCAGGTTTATCAGTCCCATGTAGCTGCTGTAGCAGCAGGTATCAAATACGATGACATTTTGTCTTTGCCGGCAAAAGACTTTACGGCCATCATGATTAAGACGCAAGGTTTTTTGCTAGGCACGGCCTCACCGAACGACAAGGAGTAACAGCCGGGCTGTTTATGAGGAATACTGTCAGGATGGCAAAATATACGCATACTCCGATAGCATTTTTCCTGGATTTACCTATTGAGGAATATGTATCCTGGCAATCTATCATTACGGCCGAAATCGATAGAGAAAATAAAGCAATAGAAAATGCAGGAAAGAGAGGCGGACATCGTGGCTAATAGAGTACTTGAAATGGCTATCGCTATAAAAGGACAGCTGGATGGAAGCGTTGGCAGTGCTATGTCACGAGCCGTTGCTCAGGCCAAACAGATGCAGTCGCAGATTAAAACGGCCAACCGAGAACTGCAGAACTTGCAGAAACAGGCAGTCAAGCAGCAGAACAGTAAGGGCTATGTCGAATATGATACAGAATTAGCTATTTTGCAGGCACAGTCCAGAAAAAATGAATTAGCCAAGCAATATGAAGCGACAATGAGTCGTGTTGATGCTAAACAAAGGGCATCATCCAACTTATCCCAAGCAGTAAGCAATCTAAAAGCTGGTGCTATTGCTGCGGCGGCTGTTGCCGCACCTTTGGGAATTGCGGCCAATGAAGCCATCAAGTATGAATCAGCCATGGCTGATGTCCGAAAAACTGTAGATTTTGATACGCCTGAACAATTTAAACAGATGGGTGCTGATATCCTCCAGATGTCACAGGAATTACCTATGTCAGCAGAAGGCATTGCGCAGATTGTTGCCGCTGGTGGACAGGCAGGCATTGCCAGAGAAGATTTAAAGCAGTTTGCCACTGATGCGGTAAAGATGGGCATTGCCTTCGACATCACTGCTGACCAGGCTGGCGAAATGATGGCCAAGTGGCGCACGGCTTTTGGTATGAGCCAGGGAGAAGTTGTACAATTGGCTGATCAGGTCAATTATTTGTCGAATACAACAGCGGCAAGCAGTGATTCTATCTCGGATATCGTTACCAGAGTCGGTCCGTTAGGTCAGGTCGCTGGCATGAGTGCTGCCCAGGTAGCTGCTATTGGCGCGTCCATGGCTTCCGTCGGCGTGCAATCTGATGTGGCGGCAACGGGCATCAAGAATATGGCTTTGGGCCTGGTAGCCGGTGAAGGCGCAACCAAGACACAGGCAGAAGCTTTTCAACAGTTAGGTCTGTCAGCGACAGATGTAGCCAAACGGATGCAGGAGGATGCACAGAGAACGATTATTGATGTGTTGTCCCGGGTTAAACAACTACCAAAGGAAATGCAGGCCTCTGTATTGAGTGACTTGTTTGGTAAGGAATCCATCAATGCTATTGCCCCATTACTGACCCAGCTGGATAATTTGAAAGATAACTTCAATAAGGTCGGCGATGCAACTCAGTATGCGGGCAGTATGGACGCAGAATATCAGGCGCGAGTAGGGACTACGGCCAATCAATTACAACTGGCTAAAAACAATTTAGTGGCGTTGGCCATTAATGTTGGCAGTATCTTATTGCCAGCTATTTCTTCTGTGGCCGGAGCCCTGGCAACAGCGGCAGGCGGCATTGCATCGTTTATTTCTCAACATCAGACTTTGGCAACGGTAATCATGGGAGTCATAGGAGCCGTACTTGCATTGACTATGGCCGCTCTGACTATCCGTACCGCAGTGGCTTACTATAAATATATGGTTGAATCTATCCACATGGTACGAGATGCTCACGTTGCAGCTACTATTGCCAGTAGAGCATCTACTGTGGCCACCATTGCTGCCGGCGCAGCACAAAGAGCGTTTGCAATGGGCGCACGGATAGCCGCTGCGGCACAAATGGCACTCAATGCCGTTATGGCCATGAATCCGTTTGCCTTACTTGTCATCGCTATTATGGCTGTGGTAGCGGTATTAGTGTATTTGTGGAACACCAATGAAGGGTTCAGGAACGCATGCATTGCGGCCTGGGATGCTATTAGTTCAGCCGTATCCAGTGCATGGCAAGCTATATCTGATGCGGCCAGTGCGGCCTGGGATTATATTACCAGCGCTGTATCAAGCGCCTATAGCTTCATTGTTGGTATTTTTGACTCCATCATGGCTGTGGCCGTATCCGTTTGGGACGCTGCTGTCAGCGCTGCGCAAAGTGCCTGGGATAGTATTATGTCAGCTGTCGGACAGGGCGTGCAATGGTGTATTGATCAATGGAATACCTTGACAGAAGTATTGTCCCATCCTATTGACGCTATTGTGAACTTTGTCAAAAGTGGCGACAGCGATGCTGCATCTGCTGCCGGACAATCCGCAAACGGTGGCGTATTTACTCGGCCCTACCTGACATGGGTAGCAGAAGCGGGACATCCGGAAGTAATCGTGCCGATTACCCATGACGCCAATGCCTATAATTTATGGGCAAAAGCCGGTCAAATGCTGGGCGTATCTCCGAATACGCCGGTCAATGTATCGGCCCCGGCTGTTTCCGGAGGAAGTGGCCGGCAGTATACATTCAGTCCGACTATTGTTGTACAGGGAGGCAGCTCAAATACAAAGCAGGAAATATCCCAGCTTATGGACCAGAAGATGCGTGAATTTGAACAGATGATGAAGCGGGTAGAAGCAAATAGGAGGCGGCTGAGCTATGAGTAATACCTATAGTACCGTGCAAGGCGATATGTGGGACATGATTTCATACCGTGTGTATGGTTCTGAAAAGTACGTAAAAACATTACTGGAAGCCAACCCGCAATTTCGTGATGTCGTAGTGTTCCCGGCAGATATTGTGCTGACGTGTCCGGATGTTAAACTGACGAATACATCGACATTGCCACCATGGAAGCGGTGATTGAATGGCTGTATTGCAATCGTTACAGAAAAAAATAACAAAACTGAAAGAACAGGCAACGGCCGGTTTACTGGTGCAAGAGCACATCGGCCGGCGTGCCTGGCTGATTGTAACGTATAATGGCAAAGATATATCCGAATCGTTGGCACAGTACGTACTGAGTTTCAGCTATACAGATAATCTGACTGGGCAGGTAGATGATATATCCATTACCCTGGAAGACCGTGCTGAATTGTGGGAAGCGGATTGGATGCCAGAACGAGGCGCTACCCTTGATATTACAATTTGCACATATAACTGGTCAGATTTGTATAGTGAAGAACAGGATTTACAGCTGGGAAAATTTGAAATCGACGAACTTGAAGTAAGCAGTGCACCGAATGTCGTGACGATTAAGGCGGTTGCTATATCTATCAGTGACGATAGCACACTGAGAAGTACACTGAGAAGTACACTGAGGTCGCATACCTGGGAAAATATCTCTGTACAAAAGGCGGCCAATGATATTGCCTGGCAGAATGGCATGAAACTGCAATGGTATTGTGATGACAATCCGAATATAGATAAGCTGGAACAGAATGATGAATCAGATCTTGATGTATTGCAGAAAATCTGCGATGATGCCGGCTTTGCCCTGAAAGTAACGACAGATACTATTATCATCTTTGACGTGGAAAAATTTGAGAAGGAGAACGTATATGCGGAATATTATCACCCTGGTACAACCATACTGAATATTGTGGAAAACCAATCAAAACCAGTTCAGACTGATGCGCTTTTGAATTACAGTTTCAAGGCCAAAATCCGTGATGTATATAAAAAGTGTCATGTCAAGTATGCGAAAGACAAAGACAAGTCCGTCATAGAATCGACGTTTATTGCTCCAGATAAGAAAGAGAAAGAAGGAGCGACATTGGAAGTGCATCAGCAGGTATCTTCGCAGGCGGAAGCTGACCGGCTGGCCAAGAAAAAATTACGGGAAAAGAATTGCGAAGAATTTACGGGCAGTTTTGCATCTGATGGGAATATGGGACTTTGTGCAGGAGAAACGATTGAGATGCTTGGATTTGGGAATTTTTCTGGAAAATATATCATTACCCAGGCCAAACATGATATCAGCAGCAGTGGCTTTACCAGTAGCGTTGAGATAAGGAAGTGCTTAGATGGCTATTGATGACAGAAACATACTTAAGTTATTGGCACGCTGCATTCGCGTTGGTCGTGTATCATCTGTCGATACAGCGGATGCATCAGCCAGGGTGACATTTCCTGATCATGATGATGTTGTGTCACCGCCACTGAAGATTATCATGAGAGGATGTAAAGAGGCAAAAGATTACTGGTTGCCTGCTGTGGATGACCAGGTATTATGCATTTATACGGCAGATGGCGGAGGTAAAGGCACAGGGGCAGGGTATATATTGGGTACGATTTACAGCACTATAGATGCGCCTCCTGGCGGCGGGTCCAGGGTACTTAATGTACCGAATGATTTACATATCCATTGCGGTAGTTTGGATATCACATCTGGGTCAGGCGATATCACAGTAAATGGTATTTCCTTGGTCAATCATACGCATGGAGGGGTAGAGCCCGGCGGCAGCAACACAGGTAAACCGCAGTAAGGAGAGATGCTTATGTATATCGGGTATATGGGATCAATCATATTCGGGGTGGCTGAGCATTATCTCGTTACGCCGGATGAAGTAAGCCGGTCCGGGGAGGCGCGATGGCAGACGCATGATTTAATTATGAATAAGCCTGTAGCTCAGTTTATTGGCCCTGGGCAGGAAGAACTATCGTTCAAGTTACGCCTCATGACGCAATATAATGCTACCCCAGAACGACAGTTAAAGACGCTTCGAGAAATGCGTGATAATGGCATGGTGTTCCCGTTAATCATTGGCGGTAAGCCTGTATCGCAGAACTATTGGTATTTAGAAAGCGTAGAAGAAGCAGAAGCTATCTACAATGCCTACGGGAAAATCTTGTATATTACGGCCAGTGTCAGACTCAAGGAATATGATTTGGAAAATACGGATGAAGAGTCAAATGTCAATAAAATTGGCAGAGCGTATAACGTAGTTACTACATTATTTGGAGGTGGATTGTAATGCAGTATGAAGTATCGGTGAAAGCCCCGGAAATCATTGATATTGCGCCGAAAAACGATGTAAATGAAATATTGCAGAACGTCCGCACTATATTAGCGACTACAAAAGGGACCATTCCCTTAGACAGAGAATTTGGCATTGATGGTTCGGTTATTGATATGCCGACGATGCAGGCACAAGCGTACTTGACGAATGAAATATTCCAGGCAATCCGGAGATATGAGCCCAGGGTATCTATTGATAACATTACATTTGATGGGGAAATTGCTGGAAAATTGATTCCCAAGGTGGTGATTACAATATGAAATTATCTGACTTACCAGATATTGAATTTGCCAATGCTGATGAGGAGACTGTAAAAGCGGCCGTGTTGGCGGAATATACAGAAATAACAGGCCGGACACTGGCAACAGGCGACCCGACACGGCTGTTTCTGCTTGTGATTGCAGAACTCATTATCCGGTTGCTGAACAAGATGAACTATACAGGAAAACAGAATTTGCTGAAATATGCAACCGGTGACAATCTGGATGAACTGGGGGCATTTTCAGACACGGACCGGATTCCGGCATCTGCAGCTACAACGACATTACAGATTACGTTGTCGGCGGTACGTGAGCAAGAAACTATCGTGCCCAGTGATACGCGGGTAACAACGGCCAGTGGTATATATTTTGCTACGGATGAAGATGTGGCGATATTAGCAGGCAACACGGTGACAACTGTTAAAGCAACTTGCCAGACAACAGGAGTTGCGGGAAATGGATTCCTGCCGGGAGAAATCAACAATATTGTGGATCCTATTGCTTATGTGGCATCTATTACTAATACGACAACCAGTGCCGGCGGTGCGGACAAAGAAGAGGATGACGCATACCGCGAACGAATCCATGAATCGCCGGAGCGATTTTCCACGGCCGGGCCGACCGGGGCCTATGAATATTGGGCAAAATCAGCAAACAGCGCAATCATTGACGTAACGGTATACAGTCCGTCGGCCGGCGTCGTAGAAATACGACCATTGCTGACAGGTGGTACAATTCCTGAGCAGGAAGTATTAGATACTGTAGGCGCTATCCTAAATAAGGAAAAAGTGCGGCCACTGACAGATCAGGTACAGGTAAAAGCTCCGGAAACCGTCAGTTATGATATAAGCTTGACCTATTATATTGACCAGGGCATATCGGAATCTACAGTGCATGAAGCAGTATCCGCAGCCATAGGCAGCTACAAGTTATGGCAGTCTGGAAAAATTGGCCGGGATATCAACCCATCCAGACTGATTGCCGATGTGATGACCGTAACAGGCGTCAAACGTGTAATTGTAACATCACCTACATTTACGAAGCTGACAAATGTGCAGGTGGCGCAAGCCGGTACGGTAACGGCCAGCTTAGGAGGTAGTGAAGATGAATGACGATGAATACAAAGTTGCCGAACATCTGCCGTCATCCATTGATGCGGAGCCCATACCCAGCTTGGCCCAAGTAGCAGACGTAGAACTGGGAAAAATCAATACTGACCTGTTGTTGATTTATCCGGCCATAGACAGTCTGAATGAACAGCTGATCGATTATTTAGCTGTCCAGATGCATGTAGATGAATATGACGATACGGAGAATTTGGATGTCAAAAGGCAACAGGTAAAGCAGTCATTCCTGCTGCATAGGCTAAAAGGTACAAAATATGCTGTGCAGAAAGCTGTATCGACGGTATATCAATCAGCGAAAGTAGAAGAGTGGCCAGAATATAGTGGTGAACCATATCATTTCCGTGTGACAGGTATAACGGCACCGATGAATGAAACAAAAACCATCAATAAATTGGCGCGGTTAATCAATGCGTACAAAAATACACGGTCCTGGTTGGACTATGTCCAGTTTAACAGGCTGTATAGACAGACCTTTTTGTTCGGCGGAAATGTCAATCTAGTAAGAAAAACGACAATTACGTTTGATCTGAAACAAAAGATAATCACGCAGAAGGACATACATGTATTAGTCGGTATTGGTATATATAAGGAGGTAACGATTAATGGCCAACTGGAATAAAATTACCATGACAGATGTCGGGGCAGCGTTGCAGGCTAAGGTAAACGCGGGATTGACGACATTGAAATTTACGCGTGTTGCAATAGGTTCTGGAAGCAGAACTGGAGGCTTAGGCAGTGCGACAGGACTAGTGAAAGAAGAGCTAACGATTGGTATAAACAGCATTACCCAGAACGGAAGTACGGTAACACTGGACCTGACGATTAGCAATAGCGGCTTAAAAACTGGCTTCAAGATTACGGAAATGGGTTTGTTTGCAACTGATCCTGATGACGGAGAAATCATGTATGTAGCCCTTATTGATGATAATCCGGACTATATGCCGGCAGAAGGAAGTAGTACAGTCGTACAGCAGGAATTTCAGCTTGTATTTACAATGAGCAATACCGGCAATGTATCAGCAACAATTAATCCTAATGGGTTTTTGACGGTAGCTCATAACACGGACGAAGCGGCTCATGAAAATATCTTGATGGTAACATCGACAGCGGATAAGCCAGCATCTATGTCAGACCGGGGTATGTGGGTCGAAATCGTCGAGTAGGTGATGCACTATGTTGAAAATACGAGGCATGGACATCTACTATATCCGCGGAGACGATGACGGATTCAGTATCCAGCCGACTGCGGACGATGGCACGGAAATTACGGACTTCACGGGCGTATTCTCTGTGAAAAAGTCATATGATGACACAAATTATGTACTGCAGTGTCCGATGGATGGGACAGTAGTGAACCTGACGCATGATAAGACGAAGAATCTGGCGTATGGCGATTACATATGGGACGTTGAGCTTACTCTGGCAGATGGCATCCGTCAGACTATCGGGCCAGGCAAGTTCCATCTATTGCCGGATGTGACGATTTAAGGAGTGGATACGATGGAAAAGCTACACGCTGTATTGTCAGCATCTGGAATCATATCCGCAAAAATGACGGCAGGCGTACCCCTGAAGACATCCATCAAGACAAGTGGATACAGCAAGAAAGCAATGGTACGGATGCCAAGAAAAAGCTACTTTCCTAGCCTGGGAGACGTGGATAAACTTTTTATCGATGAAAGTGAAGGGATTATCTATTTATGGGATGCAGATACATTGACGTATATACCCATAGCCAGCGACTGGCACCAAATTAATGTAATAAATGGAGGGGAAGCATAATGGCAACACAAACTCTTAAAAACGTAATCTTACAGCTGCGGACTGGCTCTGCAACCCAGTGGGCCGCATCCACCCGAATCCTGGCCGTGGGCGAACCCGGCGTGGAGACCGACTCTGGACGAATCAAGATAGGTGACGGTACTAATCTGTGGTCTGCACTGCCCTGGTCTGGTGCAGCAATTGGTAAGAGCAGCACCAACGGAGCCCTGACAATCAATGGAGCGGACGTGGTAGTGTACGTTCTGCCAACAGCCACCAGCGATACCCTGGGGGGCATCAAATCCGCCAGCGGCACCGGCAAGGTCACTGTGGACAGTGCGACTGGCACCGCCTCTGTAGGCAACGTAGCCAGTGCAGACAAGCTGGCTACCGCAAGAACAATCAGTCTATCCGGTGACGTAACTGGCTCCGGGAGCTTTAACGGATCTGCTAACCTGGCCATCACTACTGCTCTGGCAGGGCAGGCCTTTACTGCCGGCACATACACCAAAGTTACCGTCAACACCAAGGGCATCGTGACCGGTGTGGCCCAGCTGAGCGCATCTGATGTGCCTGGCGGGATAAGCGCTGGTAAAATCAGCGGACTGGGGACGGCAGCCACCAAGAACACTGGTACGGCCTCCGGCAATATCCCGGTGCTGGGGAGCGACGGAAAATTGGACACTGCAGTACTGCCAGCGCTGGCCATTACTGACACGTTTACGGCCACCAGCAAGGCGGACATGCTCAAACTGACCGCCCAGACCGGGGATGTCTGTGTCATCAGCTCCGGCGGTGATAAAGGGAGCTATATTCTGACTAAAGATGACCCGACAGTAGCCGGCAACTGGCAACTCTTGACACCGCCTGCCGATGCAGTGACCAGCGTCAATGGAAAGACTGGCGTAGTCACCCTGACCACCAGCGATGTCCACGAAGGGGCCGGCCTCTACTGGACACAGGCACGGTTTGATACGGCTTTCGCCGCCAAGAGCTCCACGGCGCTTAAGGACGGGGCAACTATCGTCCATACGACTGACACCGTGGTCATCAACTGCGGAAATGCTTAGGTGGTGATTAAATGGCCACAAAAACAATAAACGGCCAGGTTAAGTCTAGGACAGATACCGCGGCAAATTGGCAAAGCGTTAATCCGGTCCTATTGGCCGGGGAACTTGGTATTGAGTCCGATACACATCGGATGAAGGCCGGTGACGGAACGACAGCCTGGAGCAGTCTGCCATACCTGCAAGGGCCATCAAACGTCACACTCAGCGTCGAAGCCTCAGCGGGATCAAGTACTTGGATAGAAGTGCCGATAGAAGATATGTATATAGGCGGAACGGAACCGACTAGCCAGAACACTATTTGGTTGGAAGTAAGCGAATAAAACAGATAATGGAGGGAAAAGCAATGAGCATTTTAAAAGGAATAATGCACCATTGGAACAAAACGAAAAACGATTATGATGTCATCCATCCAGAAACGGATTATAAAAAGATTACGGACTGGAACGAAGGTATTGTAGCTACATTGGCCAGCACGGCGCTGGGCGGACTTGTCAACACGCTGACATCGGACAGCTTGCTTGCTACGATGATACAAAAAGTGTTGACCGCGACAGGTGTCAAATACAATATCGCACAAAACGGGTATTTATGTTTCGGGAGCTTATTCGGCGGCCTAATTATACAGTGGGGAATAGTAATACAGCCTACTACAAATAAGGAAGTAACCAGAACAATAACTATGCCTATCTCAGCAAGCGCTATCATAGTAGCGGTATGCTCCTGTGAAACCTATTCATGCCAAGCCGCAATCGGGCCGAGCTATAGAACCGGGTCTAGTTTTACGTATCGTCAGCAAGCGTGGACGAACGGTGATGTTTGGTCAGACTGGATTGTTGTTTGCAAATAGACAGTGGGGAGATTTTGGGACCAATAAAGCTAACAATTCAGAAACAACACTTCCGATTGCTTTCGCATCGGCGTTATATGTTGTAGTAATTACCGATATGGCTTCAGATGGTTATCCTTTAAGTTATGGGGTATATCAATTAAGCAGTAAATCTTTCTATGCCTATTCCCGTCGCAGCACCACCGGTAATGTAGAAAATGTAATATTCGGGCGCTGGATTGCTATCGGACATTAAACAGTGGGGAAGAAACAGCAGTGATACTATGATTGGGTTTCCCATTTCTTTTTCTGTACCGCCTATAATCATTGGATGTCACTGGGGAACGCATGCTGATGTTAACGTTGTTACAAATAGTGATTTGGGTGAATCAGAGAAATATAACATCTATTTGTTACATTCAAATTACGATGGGACAGTATTAGTTAATTGGATAGCTATTGGCCTATAAACCAATAGCTATCCAATATGCATCCATGCTTATATCGCTATTATCACCGACATCGAGCGTGAATCCACCCAACGTGTCACTTTCCCGTGGCTTGGATTCATAAAATGCTGTTCCTTGGTGAGTTGTAATAATCAATCGATACGAATTAAACATTATAGGAAACGATACCCATCCGTGAATGCTAGTTCCCCACTGTCTAATAGCCAATTCCCACCCAGCCGAATGAGCCAACTGTGTTTTCAGTATTAGTTGTAATTACTGCTGATGTAGTAGAGTATTCAGTTTGCAAACTAAGTGTCCATGCTCCATTATTGGGTAAGCCGATTATGTCATACGGGATAAGAGCTAAAAGAGTCATCGATATAGGATAAGATATTCTTTTATATTGATTAGTAGTGCCGAAGAAATCCCTTCCCCACTGTTTACTATACCAAAAGAAGGTGATGAAAGTGCTAAAAATGTAGATATTATCAATTTTTTTTGAAAAAATGAGAATGTTATGTTAAAGCTATTTGTCGTAGTTATGTTACGTTAAAAAGCGTGCAGATACGATATATTTATCAATTTTAAAAATAGCGAATCATAGACAAAAGAAACCGCTTCCGAAAGCTGATAGTAAGCTTCGGGAACGGTTTTATTTTGAGCAAATTATGAGCAATTTATTTCAAAAGCTCAATGCATTTCCTAAGCTGTCGTAAGGATTTATGGGTATACACCCTGTCGGTTACATCACCTGTGGCGTGCCCAAGAATTTTTCTCTTCGCATTTTCGTTGGCATCTGCATTGTCGAGCAGCGTGGCGAATGTGTGCCGGGTATCATGTGGTGTATGCATTTCGCCGCGGATGCATCTCATGACCCGTTGCCAGACGACAGAGCGATACCGGGAGTACTCGTATGGCCGTCCGGAATAATCGCAGACAAGATTAGGCCCGGGCATGGTCATCCGCTGAGAGATAATTGGCAGAATCCTCGGGTGAATGGGGATGACACGAACGCCAGATGCCGTTTTGGCATGGGTAACACGTAAATATTTATGCCGCAAGTTGACTTCAACCTTTAACATATTGAGCATCTCTGAAACCCGTAGGCCCGTATAAAGCAAAATCAGTACAGTATCGGCCCCTGGGGTATCGAGTGATGACCAAAGGCGATTGATTTTCTGGCGGCTCATGACGTGATGAGGATATACCGGGTGGTTATGGCCAATAGATAAAAGCAACGCGTAATTGGTTTGACAGATATTTGCTTTTATCGCGTATTTGTACATCAAGCTCAGCAAATTCTTGACTTTCTTACAACTGCTGTACGATAAATTTTCTTTGAATCTCATGTGATTGATAACAGACTGTAGCTCTAAAAATTGCAGATCTGGAAAGTATTTTTCATGGAGCGGATAGCAATGAGCATATGCGTATTCATACCCGGACAACGTGCTTCTTGAAAGGGCGTTGTCTTCATCTTTGTGAAACGACAGCCAACGAAAATACAGCTCGGAAAATGTGATTTTCTTATGATACGAAGGGAGGAAATCTCGATGATGCTCTTCAAAGTATCGGGATTGAAAGATTTTTGCATCGTAAATCGTCTCAAATGCGGCAATATATTTTTGCCGACCGTCAACAGTCGCTATAAATGCATACGGCCGCCGCCGATTACCACCCATTACGCGAATGCAGCCATAACCATTAGGATTTTTCATTTTCACCACAACCTTTTTATTTTTTAGATTATAAGGAGCGATGCATAATGGCAAGTACCACAACTAATGTTGATTACTATGCCGCCGGGTTTGACTCAGCGGGTAGACGCGTGTGCAGTTTGATTTGTGATTTCAACCCCAATAGCAGTAAAAATGCTGACAAAATAACTGAGATTCTGAATAAAGTCAAAGAGATATCAGAAGATGTTGCTGTTGCTGAAATTATCACCGCGGATTATTTCAATGAATACCTGAACGGGAAAGTACGCGGATCTGACGGAGCGCCGATTGATTATGTAGCACCAGAACCGACGGCAGAAGAGAAGAAAGCCGCAGAAAGAGCCGCCATGGAAACTGAATATAACAGCAATAAGCAGGAGATGCTCACCGCGTTGCAGGTAGCACTGCTGGCCGACAATGATGATGCAGCATCAAGTATTAAGCAGGACTATAAGGATATGACTGAGGCGTATAAAACGGCGGTAGAGGAGGTTGGCTGATATGGCATTTTGGAAAAAGAAAAAGTACTGCCAGTATTGCGGTAGCGAGCTAAAAGCTGATGGTAGTTGCAGTAATCAAAATTGCATTGCATATAAGGCTGGTGAAGAAACTACGAATACTGTTAAAAAAGAAGCGTGATGCCCGTGGACGTATGGCAGATTATTTTTACCGCGGTTCCGTCTGTACTTGCCAGCTTTTTATCAGGCGTTCTGCTATATGAGTGGAAGCAGCGGGTGAGCGCTGACCAGCTGGCGCAGGAAAAGCAGGAGAAGAAACACGAGGCCTTGGTAAACGGTGTAGTTGCAATGCTCCGCGACCGATTAATCCAAGCAATGGATAAGCACATAGCAGATGGCTTCGCACCAGCGCATCGTGCGGAAGTCATTACGAAAATGTATACGGCGTATCATGACTTGGGCGGAAACGACATCGTGTCGGCTACGTACACTCAATTTATGAAGCTTCCACATCAAAAGGACGATAATGCCAATGTTTGACAAAATCAATGTTCCCGATTGCTTAGTCATCATCGGACTGGTAGCGGCCCTGATTTTAGCAATCTTTTACTCGATGAATGAGCTTGCTATGTCAATCGCAAGTGGGCTCTTAGGTTATATCGGAGGTACTGTAAAATCCGCTGCTTCGAAAGGAGAAGAGAAAAGATGAAAGTATTTTTGAATCCAGGCCATGCACCTGGCGGAGAACCGGATCCGGGTGCCGTGAATGAAATGACGGGTCTACGGGAGTCGGATGTGGCGTATAACGTGGCAACGGCTGCCGCAGACTATCTCCGGGCAGCGGGGATTGATGTACAGGTCTTCCAGTCGGACAGCTTGGAGGATATCTGCGATATCGCGAATGCCAGCGGGGCGGATTACTTTATCTCCATCCACTGCAATTCGGCAGAGAACCCGGCAGCATTGGGGACAGAAACGTTCTGCTACCCAGGTTCTGCGACCGGGCATAAGCTGGCCGGATGTGTGCAGCGTCAGATTGTAGACACGATGCATACCGTAGACCGGGGCGTAAAAGAAGCTGTCCCGGGCCGAAACGGGCTGTACGTCATCAGCAACACGGACTGCCCGGCTATCCTTGTAGAACTGGCGTTCATCAGCAATGAGCAGGATGAACGGCTGCTGGCTACGGAGCAGGACGGGTTCGCTCGCTGCATCGCACGAGGCGTAACTGATTTTCAGATTCTTTCCCTGTAAAGGCAGGGGGATTATTCTATTAGGAGGAATAACGATGAGTAAATGGACCGATATTAGAGACAGTGTTGTAGAAGCTTTAAACGTAGATGTTGTCACAGAAGATATGAAGAATGAGCTGACGCAAAACATCGTAACGAATGCCATCCCGGCTGTCGAAGCTGTTGCTGACAAATTCACGACACAGATTCAGGAACAGAGTAAATCGGAAACAGGATGGAATATGCTCCGAGACCGTATTGTCTTACCGTTGGTCATTAATGGAGCTATCTGGGCAGTGAAATTTGTACTGAACAAGAGTACCGCAACGAATAACAACTAAATATTAAAAAGCCAGCAACACTAGGAAAATACTAGAGTTGCTGGCATATTTTTTTTATTATATTCAGTCGAAAACGATTGACAAAACAGCGAAAAAGATGTATGCTATATTCAGGAGGTGAGAGATATGACAGGTATAGAAAATGCCCTTCAAGACATGGCAAATGTGATAACAATCTTGGCCGGATTCATCACAATAGTCAAAATCTTGAAAGGCAAGTAACTAGCAAGGGAGTGGAGCGAAAGCTCTACTCCTCATATACCTATCATAGCACAATGAATAAAAAAATTCTACAAGCATTAATCGCTGTTTTAGCAGTATTGAGTTGGATTCGGGTTTACTTTTCGCAGGACGTCTTGTCAATAGCGGCATCCGTAATTATCACAGTAGTCATGATTTGTATAATCATAAAAAAGAGGTGATATGATGAACGCATTAGATGACATTATGACCGCGAAAGAAGCGGCCGAGCGCTGGGGATTGGCCCCAATTACTGTTAGGCAAGCTTGCACGGGTTACAAAAAGGCTCCTCCAAGATTTACAAAAACAGAAGCAAGAAAATCAGCGGGAACATGGCTTGTAACACGGGCTGGGATGGAACGATTGTTCGGAGTAGAAAAAGAGAACTAAGCTACATATTTTGAACATACAAAATGATTTATAAAAAACGTGAGAAGGTTAGAGTGAACATTTAAACGGTTCACCACAGGCAGCTCATACATTTTGTGTGAGCTGCTTTTATATTGTATGATCTTCATTCTTTTTGGTTAGCCAGGTGAATAGATATGAAGTATGGATATGCTTGCGTAGATCCTTCTTTTTTTATGGATTTTCAACAGAATATGCCTCAGCAGAAGGAACTATTGCGGGCCGGTGTTAAGATGGAACACTTGATTATCGAGGATATGAATCCCCGTCATCCGGGCCATCCTGCCAGAAGGCTGCTGTTACGCCGTTTAAAAGCTGGAGATGAACTGGTCTGTTACTCACAGCGTGATCTTGGTGAAACGGCTGAAGAACGTTGGAACTGCCTGAATTGCCTGTCTGGCCGCCATGTGGCAATCCGCATGCTGCATATGACCTATGAACCTGATAAGGCAGCTGCAACTATCACGTTTTCTTCTCTGCGTGACGCTGTACGGGAAGGATGCTTTGCTTTGTGTTCGCGTCATGAATTATCACCTGAAACGAAAAAATTATAATGTTATATAATAAAAGGATGTAACGAAGTGTCTTTGTCATTTCGTTACATCCTTTTTTGCTACGGCTTAATTTTCCGATTTCCTTCGCGGGAGAGATTGACTTCTTTCAGAGGGATGATATGCGTATGGTTCTTTGCTTTATGCCATAAGAATACGGCCAAAAACACAGGTATACCTATGTAGGCAACACTGGCACCATACCAGTCAATTTCCGTGCCGGTAAAGGCAGAATAATTCTGACCTGCCGTGACGATGATACACATCAGTAAGGCCAGAAGGGGGCCGAAGGGGAACCACTTTGCGCGGTATGGAAGGTCTTTCAGATCCTTACCTTGTGCGACATAGGCACGACGGAAACGGTAATGGCAGATGGCAATACCTATCCAGGTGATGAAGCCGGCCATACCGCTGATGTTTACCAGCCAGTCATAGGCTTTGCCTTCCCCTATGAGTGAGGTCAGGAAGGCCGCCAGTCCGAAGACGACGGTGGCAAAGAGAGCATTCGTAGGTACACCTCGTTTATTCAGCTTCAGGAAGCATCTCGGTGCCTGACCTGTTTCAGCCATGGCATACAACATACGGGTCGAGACGTACAGACCGGAGTTGCCGGCTGATAACACGGCAGTCAGTATGACCGCGTTCATGACGGACGCAGCTGCTGCCAGCCCGAATCGTTCAAATACCAGCGTGAACGGACTTACGGAAATATTCTCAATTTCTGTATTGAGTAAATTGGGATCGGTGTATGGGATCAGGAAGCCGATGACAATAAACGCACCTAAGTAAAAGAGAAGTATGCGCCAGAAAATTGATTTGACAGCGCGGGGAACATTTTTTTCCGGATCTTCGCTTTCACCGGCAGCGATGCCTATCATTTCTGTTCCCTGGAATGAAAATCCGGCTACCATGAAAATCCCCAACATAGCCGTGAAACCACCGACAAAAGGTGCATCACCGATGGTCCAGTTTGTAAATCCCGGTGATGGTTCCGGTCCCAGTCCCAGAATGAGAAGGGTACCGGCAAAGAGAAATACGAGTACCGTGAGTACTTTTATACCGGCGAAAATGAATTCACTTTCACCATATGAGCGGGTTGAGAGGTAATTCAATGTAAATAATACGATAAGAAAAATCCCGCTCCAGATGGCTGCTGGTATATCAGGGAACCAGTATTTCATGATCAGCGCTCCGGCAACTAATTCAGCTGCTACGGTAATTGCCCAGTTGAACCAGTAATTCCATCCCAGGGCAAATCCCAGGGATTTGTCTACATAGCGGTTTGCATAGGTTTCAAATGAGCCGCTGACAGGCAGATATGCTGCCATTTCTCCCAGGCTTGTCATGAGAAAGTAGACCATGATACCAATCAGGGAATAGGCGACGAGTGCACCGCCCGGACCAGCTGTACTGACCGTTTCCCCACCGGCTACGAACAGTCCTGTGCCGATGGCACCGCCAATGGCAATCATGTTCATATGACGTGCTTTCAGACTTCGTCGCAGGCCTTCTTCGTGCTGTTCTTCTTGCATGAAATCACTACCTTTATATGTAATTGTATAAGAACACCCCAATACTTTTTATTATACAGAAGTTTATATAGGATAGCAATGGGATTATTCTTGTTATAGTATACATTTTAACGTATACTATAACATCTGTCTAATATATAGATAAGATACCTGTTCGTTGCATGTAGGCTGCTTTTACAGGTTTTACAGGGGATTTGCTGTTCATGCTGATTTAACGTATAATATGTATCATAGTATGTATTATGAATTTAGTATAGAAGGTGAATGAATATGTCTTTTATAGCATATATTATCTTTGCTGTCCTCGTCGGGATATGGGCAGGCCACAGGGGACGGAATGGTATTATCTGGACGCTGGCTGCTCTTTTGGTCAGCCCCGTACTGGCTGCTATCGTACTAGCTGTCATGAAAGATTTATCTATTGAACAGGAACTCGAGCGGAGCCGGAGGGAAAATGGCATGCTGAAAGAACGGGTAGCAGTTTCTGAAGCGGATATGCATTCGCGGATGGATCATATAGAAAATCGCATGGATCATCTCGAAGGCAATGAACCGGGAAAAATCCGGCAGGAAAAGAAGCGGGAAATAGAAGGCAGTCCATCGCCCCGTTTTTGTAAGCACTGTGGAAACAAGGTGCCGGACGACAGCGTTTTTTGTCCCAAATGTGGGTCACGGTTATGATGCAGGAGGAGTGGCAGGAAGATGATAAAAAAAATCCGTCATTATTATGGTTCTTCCTATATTACACTGGCTGGTGAAATAAGTCTGGCTCCTGAATCAAGAGGCAAGCTGTTTACATTGACACCAGATCTGAAACAGACGATAAACCAGATGATCTCTGTAGTACAGGAGGATTACCCTTTTATCCGGTATGACATACAAGAAGGTATTATGGAGACAACTATCAGCTTGTTTGCCTATCAGAGTGCCTGTTCAGATTCTCTATTCCTGGACCACTTGAAACAGTGGCTGATTCAGTTGACGCGCGTCTTATATGCTCATCATTGTATTGTTACGATACACTGTAATGGGACTATTATACAAGACGGAATCGCCAGAGAGTTCTGCCTGCTGAATAAAGGAGAAGAAATCCAGTATAAGATTACTGCCGAAAAAGCGGTTACGTTTGTGCAACATGTCATGTTTTCTCCATGGTGGCGGGGAAGCCTGACTATTATTTTACTGATTCTGCTGATTTGGTTAGTATGGGAACAACTGACTCCCCAGCCGGCAGGACAACTTTTTTAGGAGTGATACGAAATGGAACTGGAAACATGCCGGCATGAAATCGACCGGCTGGATCAGGAATTGACGAAGCTATTGGAAGCAAGGATGAAAATTGTCGCACAGGTAGCTGCCTATAAGAAAGAACATCATCTGGAAATATACGATCCCCGGCGTGAACGGGCAGTCCTGGATAAAATTGCCGGACTGGCAGCAGATAAAGAGCTTGCGCCCTATTTACAGACGATTTACCGTTGTATTATGGATGAAAGTAAGAACTATGAACGAAAACGCATGGAATGACGCTATGATAAAAGAAAACAATACATTACAAGGTGTCGTGGAACGCATTTTGTTTGAAGCACCCGATTCGGATTATCTCGTATTCCGCCTGCGCCGTGAAGATGATGATTCTGTCGTCACTGTGACGGGAAATGGCAGTAAACCTCTGGTAGGTGACCGGCTGGAGGTCCAGGGGCGATGGACAGAGCACCGACGGTATGGCAGACAGTATCAGGCCGGTTGCTGGAAACGCCTGGTTCCCGATACGGAAGAGGGTATGGAGCGGTTCCTGGCATCAGGGGCTGTCAAGGGGATAGGCCCGTCTCTGGCACATCGCATCGTGGAAGCTTTTGGCAGCGGGGCTATGGAGGTATTGGAGAAAGAACCGCAGCGTCTCCTGGAAATAGAGGGCATTGGCAGAAAGAAACTGGCAGATATAACGGATTCGTTCCGGAAAGAGAAAGAAGTAAATGACATTGCTCTTTGCCTGGAAACACACGGTATTTCCGGCCGGTTTGCTTCACGTCTGGTACAGAAATATGGCAGTGATACTCAATATGTACTGGAGCATGAACCGTACCGGATGATTCTGGAAATCGAAGGGATCGGGTTTAAAACGGCAGATCAGATAGCGCTTGCCTTTGGACTGGATCCGTCTTCCGAGGAACGGCTGGCGGCAGGTATGACCTATGTACTTTCTGAAATGACGGGAAATGGGCACGTTTGTATACCCGATACGGAGTTGATCCGCCGGACGGCCTCTGTCCTGCGGGCAGATTCTTTGCAATTACGGAATATTTTGGAAGAAGCCCTTGACATCGGCCAATTGGTATCGGCTGATTATGGTGGTGGAACCTATATTTATATGCCGGAAATGCATGACGAAGAATGTGATATAGCCCAACGAATCCAATATATGTCTGAAATGAAGCCTTTGCCTGTTCATACGCCGGTTCAACTATTTTTAGACCGCTGGCAGGACATCTGTCATTTTGAACTGGCAGAAAAACAGAGAGAAGCTGTCGAAGCGTCGTTGCAGTCGGGATTATTGGTCATTACTGGCGGACCGGGGACCGGGAAGACGACGGTTGTACAGACTATTATCAGTCTGGCTGAACAGGAACAATTGCGTATCATCTTATGCGCGCCGACAGGCCGGGCTGCCAAACGTCTTTCTGAAACGACGGAGCGAAAAGCACTGACGATTCACCGCCTGTTGGTCCCTATGGGATTCCATGGTCGTATGCAGATATTTGAGTATAATGAAACGAATCTTCTCAAAGCAGATCTGGTCATCGTCGATGAAGTATCGATGCTGGATATGAGTCTCATGTATCACCTTTTCCAGGCACTTCCACCATCTTGCCGCGTCATTCTGGTTGGCGATGCCGATCAGCTTCCTTCTGTAGGGGCCGGATCTGTCCTGCACGATATTATCCGTTCCGGATGTGTATCCGTTATCCGTCTGGACACGATTTTCCGGCAGCGGGACGGCGGCCGCATCGTAACCAATGCCCATCTGATTAATTACGGCCGGATGCCTGTTGTCAATGAAGACGAGGAATTTCGCTTTATTACGATTGACAGCGAAAGTCAGGGAGCAGAAATCATCAGCCAGTTATATGAAGCGGAAACGTCTGAGACGGGAGATAAGTTTGCCGTGCAAGTGTTATCTCCTATGTACCGGCAGGATTGCGGCGTCGATCATCTGAATGCCCTCATACAGGAAAAGACGAATCCTCCGTCACAGGGAAAGACGGAATTAAAGAATGGACATACCTTATACCGCACAGGCGACAAAGTCATGCAGAAGCAAAATGATTATGAAAAGGGCGTATTCAATGGTGACATAGGCGAAGTATTTGCTGTAACGGACAAGATCGTATATGTTCGTTATCCAGAACACGATGTCAAATATGAAGGGCCGGAACTGGATGAAATAACGCTGGCCTATGCCATTACGGTCCATAAAAGCCAGGGAAGCGAGTATCAAGTCGTCATTATGGCATTAGTCAATAGTCATGCCATTATGCTTCAGCGGAACCTCCTGTATACGGCAGTAACCAGGGCTAAACGTAAGGTAATCCTGGTTGGGACGAAACGGGCGTTAGAAAGAGCTGTAGAGAACGTGCGGACCAGTCAGCGCCATACACTGCTGGCAGAGCGGATACGCCGGGAAGAAATTACATGACGAACTGGTTGCATACCTTTCTCTATCCGCCCCGTTGTCCTGGATGCGGCCGGCCTGTGAAACGCCATGGAACCTGGTGTTCTCTCTGTTTTCAATCGGTATGGCATCCCCGGATCATTGATGGCAGCCGCCGTAATCATCTTGACGGATGTTATGCTCTGACCGATTACAGGGGCTGTATACGGCGTGTTCTGCAGCAGATCAAGTATGAGCGGAAATTCAAATATGAGGCGGCATGCTTGTATTTGTTATCCCGGTTTCCCTGGATGAGAGACATCCAGCTGGATATAGCTGTTCCCGTTCCGCTGTCGCTGATCAGACTCCAAAAGCGGGGGTATAATCAGAGCGAGTTTATTTTTCGTTCCTGGGCGGAGACATTCACCGTCTGGTCGGACGCCTTGCAGCGGCGGAGGGCTACTCAATCCCAGTGGACTCTGTCACGTCCGGAAAGAGCGAAAAATGTAGCCGACGGATTTTCTGTCAAATACGGTGTGAGAATACAAGGGAAATCGATTCTTCTGGTCGACGACATTTATACGACTGGTGCTACCATGGAATCCTGTGCCCATGCGCTAAAGAAAAAAGGCGCTGCCAGAGTGACCGGTCTTGTCATCGCCAGCGGTGCCAGATGAGGATGATATACGAATAAAACGGACAGGTAACGATATGTGTTTCGTCACCTGTCCGTTTTGATAGAGCATTATCATTTCAATATGTTTTTAGCCCAGCGTTTCAATAAAAGCTTTGACGATTTCCGGATCGAAAAGAAGTCCGGAAGCGCTGAACAGTTCCCGCACGGCCTGCGTTTTGGTTTTAGCCCAGAATTCGGTGCTGGGATTAATAATCGTATCGTAATAATCAGCTACGGCTATAATGCGGGCACCAAGGGGAATATTGGCCCCCCGCAGGTGTTTGGGAAATCCGGAACCGTCCCATCGTTCATGATGATATACAATATACGGGATGATGTCCTGGCAGCAGGGGATGTTTTCTATCATGTTGCCGCCTGCTGCGGCATGGCGTTTATACATCGCTTTTTCGCTGCGGTTCAGATAGGGGATTTTAGCCAGCAGGGTATTTGATACAAACAATAGTCCCACATCATGAAGCAAAGCAGCATGTTTTATCTGCTCAATTTCACTCTTTGGCAGAGCTAATTTGGCCGCTACACTGACGCTGTAATTGGCAACTTGCAGAGAATGCATGTACAGCCTATGGCTTTTTAGTTGTATAAACTGCAACAAATCAGCGGTAATGGCGTCTAGAGATTCTCTTTCTTCAGACCCGATGCCGGCTGATTGGTTAAGTGACATCATAAACATAGAGACAAACCCTTCCGTAAAACTTATTTCTTTCTATTCTGATAGCTGCGTATACGCCGGGAACGTTTAGGATGGCGGAGAATAGAAAACATCTTGGCGCTGGTACGCTTGATGCGTGCGCCTGTATTTTTCATTCTTCGTACCGTTGTAATCTTGCTTTTGCGTTTCGGACGCATGTCCCGGATAGAACCAAAATCACCACGGCGGATACTTGTCGCTTTGATGCGGTCTGATTTTAAGATAATTTTCAGGGCACTCATGATTTTACTTGCCTGAAGATCCGTATTAAAGCTATAGATATCGACTGCGGCATAAGAAAGATCAGGATAGGTATGTATGCAAAGATGTGCATTGCCGGAAACGGCAATGCAGGTCAGTTCATTATCGAGATGATAGAAACTCGCCCCATCTAACGTGGCACCTACGAGCTCGAAAGCGCGTTCAACTAAAGGCTGTAAATCTTCAGGATCTGTAAATACAGCCTTACAATTATAAAAGTCAATCAGTAAATGTTTTCCTAATGTATTGTTCATAGAATCCACCCATCGTTTAGTTACAGTTCATTATATAATTTTTTATCTTCCTTGTAAACGTGATTTCTGAATCCGTAAGCTATTTGTAAAACTATACTCATTTTATATGCTGAAATCGGAAAAAGGATTTGACAATACCATTATTGACGTTCTTGACGAAAAAAGGCTGCCGCACGTCAGAGCGTGTGGCAGTCTTTTACAATCAGTTTCCTAATTTCCATGTATTTTCTAAAACACGGAAGTGGAGGTCATGCCATTTTTTATTCAGGTCTTCCATTGATTCATACGTCGAATAGAGAAGATTATTATGTTTCTGGCTGGCTTGTTCCAATTGGGTGAGCCGGGTCTGCTGTGTATGCACTTCTTCTTTCAGAAGAGCTACTTCATACTGTAAAGCCGCGATCCAGAAAAACTGGATTACCACTAATATCACAGCGGCTGTCAGAGACAGAACCAGACATTTTTCCAGTCCGGACAAAGCCTGATAACGCGTTTTCAATATACGCTTTTGCCGGTCATATTCTTCTTCCGGACGGACATCCTTATGGTCAGTATCTGACTGTGATAGCGATATGATGCGGCGTTTTAGCGAACTGGGCAGACTCAAAATGGCACACCTTCCTGCTTAGTATGGTTATATTCATCAGATATTCGATATGGTACGTGTCTTATTGCGGACAAAATCGAGCCACAGCTGGGCGGCATGAGACAGGTAGTGGCCGCGTTTCCAGATGACATAGAGAACGTGCATGATTTCTGGTTCAACGAGAGGACGTACGACGACCTGCTCTGCTACGCGGGGATTCGATTCTTTATTCGGGCAGATGCGGCTGGGCAGGAGTGCCACACCCAGGTTGGCGACGACCGTCTGGATCATCAGGTCGCGCTGGCTGGTTTCGAAAACGATTTTTGGCTGAAAGCCGATTTTTTTGCAGTCCTGGATGATTTCATCATGGAGATTGAAATCGTCACGGTACAGTACGAGCGATTCATTGGCCAGCTTCTTCAAGGGAATTGTTTTTTCTTTGGAGAGGATATTGTCTCTGTGGATGATTACGTTCATCGGATCCTGGGTCAGGAAGAAAGATTCGAAATCTTTTTCTTTCGGCTGGGTACAGATAATACCCAGGTCAATTAATCCTTCCTGGACACTGATTTCTACTTTCTTGGAGCCGTGTTCATATAAATCCAGTTCAATCTGGGGGTATTCCTGTTTGAACGCACCGAGAAGATTGGCGAAAATCGGGGCGCCCGTAATAGGAGGCAGGCCGATAAGGACAGTACCTTGTTCCAGTTTGAACTCATTTTCAAAATCGGTCTTCAAATGTTCAAACATGAAGACGACCCGCTTGGCATGGGAAAGGAATATGGTACCCGCATCGGTCAGTTCAACGGCTTTTGCGTTACGCATAAAGAGTACGACGCCTAATTCTTCTTCCAGTGCCTTGATTGTGCGGCTGATAGCCGACTGGGAGATGTGCAGTGTGCGTGCAGCTTTGCTGAAAGATTTTTTGTCAGCTACTTCGACAAAATATTTGAGATGATGAAAGTCCATAGTCTTACCTCCTGTTAATGAACACTGAAAGAGTATATGTTTACATATAGGAACATGAGAATATTAAAAATAGCATACGTTTTAGTATTGAATTGTAAAGGTCAAAAGCCTATAATTACGTTGTAAGGAAAAGTTACAAGTACGTTCGGCATACAATGACTAAAGAGAAAAGGTCACCAATCAAATTGCTTTGCATATGTGTAATACTACATTTATAGTATTACACAATTGGAATAATAGCAATACTTTTTGAAGAATCTTTATAACTTTTTTATATGATTTGTTTATTTTTGTGCCATAAATACGCCAATGTATACAGAATACATTGCAAAAGAAGCATAGACAAATCAAAATGGTTCTTCTTCCTTTTCGCTACGACATGTATGTTATTTATGGGTCGTACTAAACTTTGCTTGTCAATGTAAGGTACACATGCTGCTGCTATAATTAATGTATCTTATATTGGTTTATACATCTATATTTTTATTAAGGAGCGTGTATTATCTATGAGTAAGTTCAAAACCATGGATGGCAATGAAGCTGCTGCATGGGTCTCCTATGCATTTACTGAAGTTGCCGCAATTTATCCTATCACGCCGTCTTCGCCTATGGCTGAACACGTCGATGATTGGTCCGCTGCCGGTCAGAAGAACCTTTTCGGTAACACCGTAAAAGTTATTGAAATGGAATCTGAAGCTGGTGCGGCTGGTGCGTTCCACGGTTCTTTACAGGCTGGCGCTTTGACAACGACGTATACGGCTTCCCAGGGCTTTTTGCTCATGATCCCGAATATGTACAAAGTTGCCGGTGAATTACTCCCTGGTGTATTCCACGTAGCTGCCCGTGCTCTGGCTAACCATGCACTGAGCATTTTCGGCGATCATCAGGACGTTATGTCTGCCCGTGCTACTGGCTGCTGTCTCTTGGCTGAATCCAATGTCCAGGAAGTCATGGATCTTGGCGGCGTCGCTCACCTGGCAGCTCTGAAAGGCTCGCTTCCGTTCATCAATTTCTTTGATGGTTTCCGTACATCTCATGAAATTCAGAAAGTTGAAGTTATGGATTATGATAACTTCAAAAAACTGATTGACTGGGATGCTGTCAAAGCTTTCCGCAAACGTGCCCTGAATCCGGATAAACCGGAAATCCGCGGCACTGCAGAAAACCCGGATGTATACTTCCAGCACACTGAAGCCAGCAACCGCTTCTACGATGCTATGCCGGATATCGTTGCTGACTACATGGCTAAGATTTCCGAAATCACTGGCCGTACGTACAAACCGTTTAACTACTACGGCGCAGAAGATGCAGAATCGATTATCGTTTCCATGGGTTCTCTCTCTGACGTAGTTAAACAGGCTGTTGATTATCTGAACAGCAAAGGCGAAAAAGTTGGCGCTATCAATGTCCATCTGTATCGTCCGTTCTCTGCTAAATATCTGTCTGCTGTACTGCCGAAGACCGTTAAAAAGATTGCTGTCATCGACCGTACAAAAGAACCGGGCTCCCTTGGCGAACCGCTGTATCTGGATATTGTTGACTTTGTTAAAGAACAGGGCCTCGATATCGATGTCATCGGTGGCCGTGCCGGTCTTGGCTCCAAAGACGTTGTTCCGGAAGATATCCTCCCCGTATTCGAAGAAGTCAAGAAAGAACATCCGCTCAATGGCTTCACAATCGGTATCGTTGATGATGTAACCAACCTTTCCCTGCCGCGTGCTCCGAAGATGCCGCTCAACACGGAAGGCCTTACATCCTGCAAATTCTGGGGCTTCGGTTCCGACGGTACTGTTGGCGCTAACAAATCCGCTATCAAGATCATCGGTGACCACACCGACATGTATGCTCAGGCATACTTTGCTTATGACTCCAAGAAATCCGGCGGCGTAACGATTTCTCACCTCCGCTTTGGTAAGAACCCGATCGATATGCCGTATCTGATCGATGCTGCTGATTACATTGCATGTCATCGTCAGTCCTATGTTAAACGGTTCGACATCCTCCGCGGCATTAAAGACGGCGGTACGTTCATGCTGAACTGCACATGGACAGATGAAGAACTGGATAAAGAACTGCCGGCTAAGATTAAACGTGCTATCGCTAAGAATCACGTTAAATTCTACACCCTGAACGGCGATGCTATTGGCCAGAAACTGGGCCTCGGCACACGTATCAACATGGTCATGCAGGCTGCATTCTTTGCTCTTGCCAAGATCATTCCTGTTGAAGATGCCGTTAAATATCTGAAAGATTCCATCATCAAGAACTATGGCAAGAAAGGCCAGAAAGTCGTTGACATGAACAATGGCGCCGTTGATGCTGGTATTAAAGAATTCCACGAAGTAAATTATCCGGCTTCCTGGGCTGATGCTGAAGACGAAGTTGTCGAAGGCCGTCCGGTTCCGGAATACTTCGAAAAAGTTGCTGCTCCGATGCTCGGCCAGGTTGGCGACGACCTGAAAGTATCCGATTTTGTCGGCCGTGAAGATGGCACGATGCCTTCCGGTACTGCAAAATTCGAAAAAGCCGGCCCGGCTCTGCACGTTCCTGCCTGGGATGCAGAAAAATGCGTTGGTTGTATGCAGTGCTCCTTTGTCTGCCCGCATGCTACGATCCGTCCGGTACTGACCACTGCTGAAGAACTGGCAGCTGCTCCGGAAGGCTTCAAAGCTGCTGCTAAGGCAAAGAGCGGTAAAGAATACAATGTTACGATTGTTGTAGACCAGCTCGACTGCCTCGAATGCGGTTCCTGCGTCAACGTCTGCCCGGTCAAAGCTCTGACCATGGTTCCGAACGACGACAAAGAACGCGCTAAGATGGATTTCTGGTACTATGCACAGGATAAGGTAGCTCCGAAAGCTAACCCGCAGAACAAGAAGACGGTTATCGGCAGCCAGTTCGAACAGCCGTTGCTCGAATTCTCCGGTGCCTGCGCAGGCTGCGGCGAAACACCGTATGTCAAACTGCTCACACAGCTCTTTGGCGATCGCATGATGATTGCTAATGCTACAGGCTGCTCCTCTATCTGGGGTGCATCTGCTCCTGTTTCCCCGTACACTACAAACGCCAAAGGTCATGGTCCTTCCTGGGCTAACAGCCTCTTCGAAGATGCTGCTGAATTTGGTCTCGGCATGTTCATGGGCGTAGATAAAGTACGTAAAGACCTGGCTGATGAAGTAGAAGCTGCCAAAGCTGTTGCTTCTGACGAACTCCAGGCTGCTCTCAGCGACTGGGTTGCTAATATGTATGAAGGCGAAGGTTCCCGTGAACGCGCTGATAAAGTAGTTGCTCTCCTTGAAAAAGAAGCAGCTGGCAAACCGGTCCTGGAAGATATCCTCGAAAAGAAACAGTACCTCGTTAAACGTTCCCACTGGATCATCGGTGGTGATGGCTGGTCCTATGATATCGGTTACGGCGGTGTTGACCACGTACTCGCACAGGATCAGGATGTAAACGTTCTCGTACTCGATACGGAAGTTTACTCCAACACAGGCGGCCAGTCCTCCAAAGCTACTCCGTCCGCTGCTGTTGCCCAGTTTGCCGCTTCTGGTAAACGCACGAAGAAGAAAGACCTCGGCATGATGGCTATCTCCTATGGCTATGTATATGTAGCTCAGGTAGCTATGGGCGCTGATAAGAACCAGCTCCTCAAAGCTATGACCGAAGCTGAAGCTTATCATGGTCCTTCCCTCGTCATCTGCTATGCTCCTTGCATCAACCATGGTATCCGTAAAGGCATGGGCAAGAGCCAGACAGAAGAACAGCTTGCTGTACAGTGTGGTTATTGGGATCTGTTCCGTTACAACCCGGATCTTAAAGAAGCTGGCAAGAATCCGTTCAGCCTCGACTCCAAAGAACCGGATTATAGCAAATTCCAGGAATTCTTACAGGGTGAAGTTCGTTATGCTTCCCTTAAGAAAGGCTTCCCGGAACAGGCCGAAGCTCTCTATGCTAAGACAGAATCTGATGCAAAAGCACGCCGTCAGTCCTATGTCCGCTTCCAGAAAGGTTTCGAAGCCTAAGACACAGCTTATATGTGCATAACATATTAACTATGAGCAAGCCCCGCTACGGCGGGGCTTGTTTTATTATTATCATTTTCAAAATATGGCCAGATGAGAATATTTACATAATTTTATTAAATACAACCTTTATTTTGAGAATGGATTGTGATAGAATAGGTATATGGTTTTGAAAGTGATTATTTTTTGAGAATGCGTTGTGATAGTATGGAAAAGCGATGGCATATACAAGAGACCGATGATGCCAGCATTTTGGACCTGGCTGACAGGGCCGGGATTTCTTCCGTTTTGGCGCAGATTTTATATAATCGCGGCATAAGGACGAACGAAGAGATACGGCGGTATCTTTATGATGATATGGATGATTTGGATGATCCATTTCTGATGAAAGGCATGAAAAAAGCGGTGGAACGTATCTGCCGGGCCATTGAAGAACAGGAAAAGATTGTCATTTATGGTGACTATGATGTCGATGGCATTACTTCGACAGCCTTAGTATATTCTGTCCTGCGTGACCTGGGAGGCTGCCCTTCCTTTTATATCCCCGAGCGACAGAGTGAGGGATATGGTCTGAATGCCGATGCCCTGCAGGTATTGCAGGACGATGGGACACATGTCCTGATTACGGTGGACTGCGGTATCTCATCGCACGATTTGATTGAACAATTTAACCAGTCTATGGATATTATTGTGACTGATCACCATATGCCGCCACAACTCATTCCCGATGCCTATGCTGTCATCAATCCTAAGCAGGAAGGATGTCCGTATCCTTTCAAGGACCTGGCTGGTGCCGGCGTTGCTTTTAAACTATGTCAGGCACTCTGGCAGAAACGAAACGGGAAAACACTTCCTGGTTATGTCGAGCTCTGTGCGCTTGGGACGATTGCTGATTTAGTGCCTTTACGTGGCGAAAACCGTATACTGGTCAAAGAAGGGCTGAAACGGATGAAAAAAGGTCTGAATACGGGAGTACAGGCCCTTTTGACCAGCTCCGGTCTGACGCCGGATACTATCACGGCAGGGCGCATCGCCTTTACGGCAGCTCCGCGTCTCAATGCGGCAGGACGCATCAGCCACGCGACAAGAGGCGTAGAAGTATTGCTGGAAAGTGATGCGGGAAAAGCCACTTCCCTGGCTGATGAGTTGTCCGAATTGAACAAGGAACGACAAGATATTGAACATACTATTGCTGAACAGGCCGTGAACCAGATAGAAGAAAAGGGACAAAGCCAGGATGGAGTGCTGGTAGCTTATGGCAATGATTGGCATTCCGGAGTCATTGGCATCGCTGCTTCGAGGCTGGTAGAGAAATTTTACCGGCCGGCACTGGTCATCAGTATTCACGATGGCATTGGCAAGGGATCCTGCCGCAGCATTCCTGGTTTTAACATGTATGAGGCGCTTAAGTCTGCCGATGACCTGCTGATTCAGTATGGCGGGCATACGATGGCAGCGGGCTTTTCCATTGTGCCGGATAAGATAGAATCATTTCGCCAGCGTTTGTTGGCCTATGCAGCGGATCACATGACAGAAGAATCATACATACCGGAAGTAGTTATTGATAAAGAGCTGCAGGCAGATGATATCAGTCTGCAACTCATTCAGGAACTGAGTGCTTTGGAACCATATGGCATGGGAAACAGCCGGCCCGTGTTTGCATTACGCGATGCGGTTATTTCTGAGTGCCGGCCCATAGGCAGGAATAAACATCATTTGCGCCTTTCTATTGAAACGGAGAGACAAAGGCTGGGAGCTGTAGGATGGTCCATGGCTTCCTGTTGTGCGAATGTACTGGAGGGCGATACAGTCGATCTGGCGTTTACACTGGAACCTAACGAGTATAATGGAATAGTGTCTCCACAAATGGTGCTACAGGATATTCATTGCCAGCCGCAGACAATCCAGCTTGACCGGAATGTCATGGTAGATATATATATGGCTCTTAAGCACTGTATCCCTGAAGGGGGACTTCCTGTATGGCAGGTGCAGCAACGGCTTATCGATGCGGTTCATTCCAGGTACGAGGCACATACGGCCTGTGCGGCTATGTCAGTATTACGGGAAATCGGCGTTCTCGATGTTAGAGAATTGCCGGACGGGCCCATATATTATTTCCCGGCTCTTACGGGAAAGATGCATCTGGAAGCATCTGCTACTTATGGGAAATATTTTCGGTCGGAAGGGGGAAGATAAATGGAATTTGCAAAACCGGAAAAAGAATTTCAACGGCTATTGGATACGATTCACAGTTATCAGCCAAATAATACCTGTGAAGATGTAAAAAAAGCTTATGCTATAGCGGATGAAGCTCATAAAGACCAGCACCGGGTCAGTGGAGAACCGTATATCATTCACCCGCTGGCAGTGGCGCAGATACTGGCAGAAATGAAAATCGATACGACGACCATCACGGCTTCACTCCTTCACGATGTAGTGGAAGATACGGCGTTGACGCTGGATGATATCAAATCCCAGTTCGGGCGGGAAGTAGCCTTTCTGGTTGATGGCGTAACGAAACTGAGCCGGCTGGATTATCGGACAAAAGAAGACCAACAGCTAAACAGCATGCGAAAAATGTTTCTGGCTATGGCCAAGGACGTCCGCGTCGTGGTCATAAAACTGGCAGACCGGCTTCACAATATGAGAACGTTGCGCTATATGAGAAGCGACAAACAGAAGCGTATTGCCCAGGAAACATTAGAAATATTTGCCCCTCTGGCTCACCGGCTGGGGATTTTCAACATTAAGTGGGAACTGGAAGATTTGTCTTTCCGTTATCTCGAACCGGATAAATACTATGACCTCGTGGATCAGATGAAGCAAAAACGCCACGTACGGGAAGAAATCGTCAACGAGGCCATTGAGGTGCTGCGCAAGGCACTGGAAGAATCTCATATAAAATTTGAAATCAATGGCCGGCCAAAGCATTTCTACAGTATTTATAAGAAGATGAAAAAGGACAACCGGGATCTCAGCCAGGTCTATGATCTATACGCTATCCGTGTCATAGTCGATACTGTTCAGGACTGTTACGGTGTCCTTGGTATTGTACATAGTCTGTGGAAACCACTGCCTTACCGTTTCAAAGATTATATTGCCATGCCAAAACCCAACAACTATCAGTCATTGCATACGACGGTTATCGGGACCCGCGGACAGCCTGTAGAAATACAGATACGCACGTGGGAAATGCACCGCGTAGCCGAATACGGTGTTGCTGCGCACTGGCGGTACAAGGAAGGCAATGCCAACGCCGGGAAAAATGAATTCGATGAAAAAATGGGCTGGCTGCGCAATCTCTTGGAATGGCAGGATACGAGTAATCCCAAAGAGTTTGTCAATGCCCTGAAACTCGATGCGTTTTCTGATGAAGTCTTTGTCTTCTCTCCGCGGGGGGATGTCATTGATCTGCCACAGGGATCCATTCCCATTGATTTTGCTTACCGGATTCATACGGAAGTAGGCCATCATTGCGTGGGAGCTAAGATTAACGGCAAAATCGTGCCACTTGATTATGAGCTCAAAAATGGTGATATCGTTGAAATCATCACTTCCAAAACGGGTAAGCCCAGTCTGGACTGGCTGAAAATTGTAGGCAGTTCGGAAAGCCGTTCGAAAATACGCAGCTGGTTTAAAAAGGAAAACAGGGAGGAAAATATCCTGAAAGGTTCCGATGCGTTGGAACGGGAATGCAAACGCCTGGGCCATGACTGGAAAGAGCTGAATAAGACCAGCCGGCTGGCCCGCGTCGCAAAACAGATGAATGCCGGGTCAGAAGATGACCTGCTGGCAGCTGTCGGGTATGGGGGATTTGCCGTCAATACGGTCCTTATCAAACTCCTGGAACTGCATAAGAAAGATGTGCAGAAAGAAGAAAAAGATCATCTGGCTGTCCTCGATAAGCTGAAAACGCATAAACCGTCCAAGAGTGGCGGATCGGGCATCCTGGTCAAGGGCGAATCGGGGCTTATGGTGCGCCTGGCTAAATGCTGCAGTCCTGTACCGGGGGACCCGATCATCGGATTTATTACGCGGGGACGCGGTGTATCCGTACACCGGGCAGACTGTCCGAATGTCACGCATAACCAGAATGATCTGGACCGCCTTATCGATGTAGAATGGGATTATGACGGACAGGAAAAATTTGATGTCAATGTAGAAGTCACTGCCTATGACCGTACGGGTGTCATAGCTGAAATTATGGCGGCCCTGGCGGAAATGAAGGTTTCTATTACGAGTATGAATGCCCGCGTGACCGATACAAAAACTGTTACACTGCATATGGGGCTGAGTATCAAAGACCTGGCCCAGCTGGAATTTATTTCAACAAAAATACGCCGTTTGAAGGATGTATATTCCGTACAGCGGTTTACGGGAGGAAGCAGTCAGTGAGAGCTGTCGTACAACGTACAAACTATGCCTATGTCACATCGGAAGGGACAGAAAGCGGCCGTACCGGTCCGGGACTCATGGTCCTTTTGGGAGTGAGCCGTGACGACACAGAAGAAGATGCCCGATACATGGCGGATAAGATTTGTCATCTCCGGATTTTTGAAGATGAAGGGGGAAAGATGAATCGCTCGCTGCTGGATATAAGCGGTGAAATGCTCGTCGTGTCCCAGTTTACATTATACGGTGATGTCCGTCATGGCCGCCGTCCGGGATTTACGGAAGCGGCAGCCCCGGAGCAGGCAAATATTCTCTATGAAACATTTGTCGCCCTGGTGCGGCAGATGGGAATTCATACGGAAACAGGTGTGTTCCGCACGGAAATGGTCGTTACACTGGCAAACGATGGACCGGTCACGATTTTAGTAGATAGTAAAAAGACATTTTAGGAGGCTATGCGTATGGCAATGAAATATATATCCCTTGTGTTAGGACCTATAGAAACTAACTGCTATATCGTATACGATGATACGACCAGGGATGCCATGGTCGTGGACCCGGCTTGGGATTATCAACGGATCCATAAGACGTTGGAAAAGTATGATCTTACGCTGAAGCTGATTTTTCTGACCCATGGTCATGCCGATCATATCGGAGCATTGCAGGAATTACGCCAGCGTGAAAATGTTCCGGTGTATGTTGGTGCCGGGGACGCCAATCTCATTTCCAATTCAAAAAATAATTTGTCTATGTTTATGGGACGGCCTATTGAATGTACATCGCCGGACTGCATCGTTCATGACGGGGATGAGATTCATCTGGGCGGCCTGACTTTCCATGTACTGGAAACACCGGGGCATACGCCGGGTGGACTGAGCCTGTATGGCGAAGGAGTCGTCTTTTCCGGGGATACCTTATTTTTGTATTCTGTGGGACGGACCGATTTGTATGGCGGATCTATGGCAGAATTGCTTACGAGTCTGAAGACAAAGCTCATGACACTTCCTGATGATACAGTCGTACTGCCTGGTCACGGACCGGCTACCCAGATAGGCCGGGAACGTCAGAATAATCCCTACCTCGATGGGGGCTGGTAATCATGTCTATGTATAAAGAGTCACAATTCTGGCTGCGGGTCGTACTGGCCATACTGGCTGCTATCCTGTTCTTTTCTGTGCACAACGTGTACTGGCCGGTGATTGTGTCCCTGATTATTACATTTATCCTGATTCCTGTCCGCGATATGGTCCAGAAAGGGCTGATGCGGCTGACGCGGCGCAATGTACCCATCGATATATCTATCCTCATATCCTTTGCTATCCTGATTTTTGTGTTGTCCGTGCTGACCAACATCATTCTCCGGCCTCTGGTAGAACAGGTAAATCTGCTGGCTGTCAACTTCAACACTTTATGGGATAAGAGCGTGACCATCATCACGCAGATTGAAAATGAACAGACTCAGTTTTATATTCCCGATCAGGTGAAAAGCGTCATCAATGATGCTTTTGCCAAAGTAGGCAATTACGGCGTGGATGGAATCAGCAATTTTGTCAAATCTCTCTTTGCCATTGCGGGTACGGTCGTGCAATTTTTTGTAGTGCCAATCATTACTTTTTACTTCATGAAAGACGGTGGCCGGATGGTACGTTCATTTATCTGCCTGTATCCGGTAGAATACCGCCTGCAGCTCGACGTGCTTTTTAATGAAATACAGCACGTGCTGAGTTCGTACATCCGTGGCCAGCTGACGATGAGCTGTATTATAGCGACGCTTACTTTTTGCGGTATGTGGATCATGGGAGTCCCTTATCCCATGGTTATCGGTCTTTTAGCGGCCGTAACAGAATGGATTCCCATCGTAGGACCTATCGTAGGTGCCATTCCGGCTATCCTTCTAGGGGCAACGGTCAGCCTGTCTCTGGCGGTCAAGGTGTTGATTTTTTATATCGTGATCCAGCAGATCGACAGTCATATTATCATGCCCCAGGTCATGGGAGCTGTCATCAGTCTGCATCCCGTGGTGATTATTATTGCACTGCTCATAGGCGGTACGCTGTTCGGTATTGCCGGCATGGTGCTGACTGTCCCTGTTACGGCAGTGCTTCAGATTTTGTGCAGACATTTATGGTTTTACAATACTTATAAGACAAAGGCGATGAATACCTATGGAAAGAACTAAAGAACAATTGATGGACCTCATGATGAAACGGATGAAAGAACAGATTAAGAACAAGAAATACAAAATGACGTCACAGAGGCAAGTCGTGCTGCGGGCTTTTGTGGAAAGTGATTCCCGCCACCTCAGTGCCGATGACGTTTTTGAAATCGTAAAAAAACAGGCTCCGGAAATCGGACTGGCTACAGTCTATCGCACGCTGGACCTGTTTACAGAAATGGACCTTTTGAAAAAACTTGATTTTGATGATGGCTGCAGCCGTTATGAATTAAACGACCATGATGAAGAAGGTCATTATCATCATCATTTAATCTGCCTGGGCTGCGGCAAAGTGTGGGAATGCAAAGATGATCTGCTGGAAACACTGGAAACAATATTGCAGAAACAATTTCATTTCCAGACGGTAGACCATCAGCTCAAAGTATATGGGTATTGCGAAGACTGCCAGAAAAAGCGTGCCGCTGAAGCTGCAAAAGAAGCTGAAGAAGCGGCAGAAACGACGGTACAATGATTCCGGATTTACAGGCATATCACTATGACGGGCCAGCAGAATTTCATGCCATTGTCGGTCAGATTATGGCCTATCTCGGCTATGCCGGGGGGCATGAACCATTGCCGGTTGGTAGTGAAATCGTATTGAAGGAAGTAGAAGGCCGGTATGTCCTGGAAGGATGGTTTTACCGTGAGGGAATGCGCTGGCATTCACAAGCAGCTTTCCTGGAAAAGGATGAGCCAGGGCGGGTCATCAAGAACCTGATCCTGCACTGGCATCAGCGTTGTTATGGTACAGCCCACAGCCGCTGGGGAACATTGACCGGCGTCCGGCCTACTAAGCTGGTACATCATCTGCGGGATCAGGAAGACGATGAAAAACGGATTACAGACATATTGGTATCGCAGTATCATGTACAGCCGGATACGGCGCAGTATCTCGTAACTATGACCCGGCTGCAGCGCCCGTATATAGAACGGCCGGTTCACGACGCTGCCCTTTACATAGGCATACCGTACTGCCCCAGCCATTGTCTGTATTGTTCCTTTCCATCCCGCCTGGCCGGGGCGGAAGCGCAGCCGGTTATGGAACGGTTTATTCGGGCAGTAGTACAGGATATCCATGATATTGCTGCCTTATGCCGGCAATATGATATACATATCCGTTCTGTATATATTGGCGGGGGGACACCGACCTGTCTGCCTCTTGACGGACAGGAGGCGGTCCTCCGGGCTGTAGCCGGGAATTTCGGGAATATTGAGGAATGGACCGTTGAAGCGGGACGGCCTGATACGACGGGCAAAGACGTACTGGCACTATTGCGCCGGTATGGTGTCAACCGTATCAGTGTCAATCCACAGACGATGCAGCAGCATCTCCTGGATCTTCTGGGGCGGCGGCACCGGGTTGAGGATGTATTTGCCATGTTTTCCCGTTGCCGCAGTATGGGCTTTTCTGTCATCAATATGGATTTCATAGCAGGGCTTCCAGAGCAGACATTGGCGGATATGCAGGAAAATATGGAAATTGTTTGCCAACTGCACCCGGAAAATGTTACAATTCATACGTTGGCATTAAAAAAGAGGGCACCTTTATTTCATCATCCCCTGCGTCAGCATATTCCACCGGCTGCAGAAGTGTCCCGGATGATTCATTACTGTGAGGAAATACTACAGCAGCATGGATATATACCGTACTATATGTACCGCCAGAAATACATGGCAGGCAGTTTTGCCAATGTGGGCTATGCACAGAGCGGTACAATCAGTCAGTACAATATACAGATGATGGAAGAAAGACAGACTATCCTGTCTGCCGGGCCGGGAAGTACGACGAAATTCCTGTCCCATGACGGGCACAGTCTGAAAAAGATATATATGCCCAAAGATCCAGAGGCGTATGTGCAGGCACTGTCTGAAAGAATGAGGCAGCGCCGGCATTTATGTGCTATGATATATGGAGGAGACGATAGGTAATGGCAATTACTGCACCAAGAGGTACGCAGGATTTCCTGCCGGAACAGACGGCAGACTGGCAGATACTGGAAGCGAAAATCCGCCAGATTTGTTCGCTCTATGGCTTCGGCGAAATCCGCACACCTATGTTTGAAAGTACGGAATTGTTTTTGCGCGGCATCGGTGAGACGACGGATGTCGTGACAAAAGAAATGTATACGTTTAATGACCGCGGCGGCCGCAGCATGACACTGCGTCCGGAAAATACGGCCTCTGTTGTACGAGCTTTCCTGGAACATAAACTGTATGGCGAACAGAAAGTCCACAAATTCTATTATATGGGACCCATGTTCCGGCATGACCGCCCACAGGCCGGGCGGTACCGTCAGTTCACCCAGTTCGGGGTAGAAGAAATCGGATCCAAAGATCCGGCTGTTGATGCAGAAATCATTGCTATGGCTTTCCAGTTGTTCCGTGAACTGGGCCTTACCGATCTGGTCCTGCACCTGAATTCTGTCGGCTGTCCCAAATGCCGGCCTGTATACCGTCAGAAACTGCTCGATTTCTTTGCAGATAAACGGGATCAGCTCTGTGAAGACTGCAACGAACGACTGGAAAAAAACCCGCTTCGTGTCCTTGACTGCAAAGAAGATGGCGAAAAAATGATGCAGATGGGCGTTCCCCTCATTACGGATAATTTGTGCGATGACTGCAGGGACCATTTCCAAAAAGTCCAGGCCTATCTGACCAGCATCGGTATCCCCTTTGAACTGGATCCGCGCCTGGTCCGGGGACTTGACTATTACACGAATACGGCTTTTGAAATCATGTATGCTCCATTAGGTGCCCAGAGTACGGTCTGCGGTGGCGGACGATATGACGGCCTCATTGAAGAAGTAGGCGGGCCATCTACTCCGGGAATCGGCTTTGCTATTGGCATGGAACGGCTCCTTCTGACATTAAAAGAACAAGGACTGCTTCCGCCAGTAGAAAAAAAGCAGCCGGTCTTCATTGTTGCTCTGGGGGATGAAGCCAGGGCAAAGGCATTTTGCATCCAGCAGGCGTTGCGGGAAAATGGCATCTATGCGGAAATAGACCTGATGGGCCGCAGCATGAAAGGTCAGATGAAATCTGCCAATAAGATGGATGCGGAATATACCGTCATCATTGGCGAAGACGAACTGGCCAGCCATACGGCACAGATCCGGAATATGGCCACGAAAGAACAGATCAGCGTTCCCTTAGATGGGATTGTTGCATATATGGAAACACATAAGAAGGGATGAGTTAGTAATGGATACAATGGAAGGTTTACGACGTTCCCAGTATTGTGCTGAAGTTTCTGAAGCCGATACGGGAAAAGAAGTCATTTTGTGCGGCTGGGTTGAACGGCGCCGTGATCATGGCGGATTGATTTTTATTGATTTACGCGATCGCACGGGGATTGTCCAGGTCGTGGCATCACCGGATTACGAAAAGACCTCGTTTGAAAAAGCAGAACAGGTCCGTACGGAATATGTCCTGGCAGTCCGTGGTATCGTTCGCATGCGCGATGCCGATACGGTCAATCCTAAAATGAAGACCGGGACCGTGGAAATCCGCTGTGAAGAATTGCGTATCCTCAATTCGTCAAAGACACCACCGTTCTATATTGAAGATAATATCGATGTCGATGAAAAAATCCGTTTGAAATACCGCTATCTCGACCTGCGTCGTCCGGAAATGCAAAATAACCTTATCATGCGGCATAAGGTAAAGCATGCTATGCGTACATTCCTCAATGAACACGGCTTCATTGACATTGAAACACCGGAATTGTGCAAGAGCACGCCTGAAGGTGCTCGTGACTATCTGGTACCGAGCCGGGTCAATGAAGGAAAGTTCTATGCCCTGCCCCAGTCCCCGCAGATTTTCAAACAGCTTTTGATGATCTCCGGTATGGACCGGTATTATCAGATTGCCCGCTGCTTCCGCGATGAAGACCTGCGTGCAGACCGCCAGCCTGAATTCACCCAGCTGGATATGGAAATGAGCTTTATGAGCCAGGAAGAAATCCTTACACTGGTAGAAAACATGGTTCATTATATTTTTAAGGAAACGTTGGGCCATGAAGTCAAACTGCCGATCCACCGTATGACCTGGGATTATGCCATGGAAAATTATGGTTCGGATAAACCGGATCTCCGCTTTGATATGAAGTTCACCGATGTAACGGAACTGGTAAAGGACACGGACTTTAAAGTATTCCGCACAGTCATTGACAATGGCGGACAGGTCAAAGCCATCAATGTTAAAGGTGATGCAGATATCCCACGTCGTGAACTGGATGGCCTCGTTGAATATGTAAGCCATTATGGAGCCAAAGGCCTGGCATGGATTGGCTTCCTGGAAGATGGAACACTGAAATCGCAGATTAAAAAATTCTTTGGTGAAGATAAGCTTCGCGAAATTGGTAAAGCCTGCGGTGCAGAAACAGGCGATTTAATTCTCATGATTGCCGATAAGCCCAAAATCGTTGCGGCAGCTCTGGGTGAATTACGTAAAGAAATGGCCCGCCGCATGAACCTTATCGACGAAAATGAATTTGCCTTTACCTGGGTCGTCGATTTCCCCATGTTCGAATACAGCGAAGAAGAACACCGCTATGTTGCTATGCATCATCCGTTCACGGCTATGCGTGATGAAGATCTGGATAAGCTGGAAACGGATCCGGCCCACGTATATGCCAAAGCATATGATCTGGTACTCAATGGGATTGAACTGGGGGGCGGTTCTCTACGTATTTATCAGCCCGATATCCAGCAGCGTGTATTCAAGGCTATCGGCCTGACACCGGAAGAAGTGGAACAGAAATTCGGCTTCCTCGTCCGTGCCTTTGAATACGGAGCTCCACCCCATGGCGGACTGGCATTCGGCCTTGACCGCATGATCATGCTTATGCTCAAACGGAAATCTATCCGTGATGTCATCGCTTTCCCGAAGACACAGAACGCGATTGATCCGATGAGCGAAGCTCCGTCACCGGTTACAAAAAAACAGCTTCATGAACTGCATATCCAGGTAGAAGAAGATCTGGTAAGCAAATAAAGAGAAACGGCTGTCATGCGAAATAAAAACTGTTTCGCATGACGGCCGTTTTGCTTTTTTTCGATCATTCAGACAGATAAGAAATGGTTATTTTAGTGTGGTACGATGCGTACGTACCGGCGTCCATCATGTCAGACGATGATATAACGCCCTTCTTTACGGCGGGGCATTGCCGGTGTCTGGGCGGCATGTCCAAGGGTGATCATCGCTACGAGCTCGCCTTTATCAGGAGCAAACATATCGTGTACTTCCTGCCCGACACCTCCGGCAAGAGGAGCCGTAAGCCAGCAGCTGCCCAGACCTTTGTCTGTTGCAGTGAGCAGCATATTTTCGATGGCAGCGGCAACACTCTGAATGGCCGGTATGGGCATTTCATACTCCGTCCGCAGGAGAAAGGCCAGGATACAGACAGGAGCGTCGCCAAGAAAACGGACAAAATCAGCCGTCTCTGTCACGACACGGGGATATTTGGCAAATCGGCGGTGCCAGTATGGCATGAGATTTTTAGTGGCTTCCGCCATTAATTTTTTTAATGCGTCCATTTTTTCAGGACTTCTGATGACGACAAAATACCATGGCTGTAAATTGCTGGCTGAAGGAGCGAGGACGGCGGCTTCCAGTATATCCTGCAGGTCGGCGTCTGATACCGACTGATGGGTATATTTCCGTATACTGCGGCGCCCTACAATAGCAGATGATGTTTCCATAAGATGACCCCCTTATGCATTAAGATATTTCATTTTAATGGTAATAGAAAATCAGACTGGCGTCAATTGGCAATCCATCCCATTGTTTGTTAAATTTTTTAGTATATAACTCGGGATAACAAAAGAAAATGACGATGGGAACAGAAGTTTTTATTGACTTTGGCATTAGTGCTGTTCATGCAGTCGCAATGTGTTATAATAAGCAGTATATGAATTATTCCCGTATCCAGTCATCGCATAGAGAATGGATCATCATTGAGGTGTAAACATGACAGAGAAAATCCATTATGTGAAAGCCGATCCTAGTGGCAATACGACGATTCTCGTATTGGACGCGATTCCTAAACAGGAACACGCTTCGTTAGCAGCCAGACTGCTGCAGCCTGAGTATGTCGGCGCAGAGCAAGTAGGTTTTCTGACCTGGCCCGATAACGATGCCGATATACGTCTGGACATGATGGGAGACGAGTTTTGTGGCAACGCTTCGCGATCAGCTGCTGCCTATTTACTCTCCCGGTCCGGCCAGGATTATGGTGAGTACCGCGTTTCCTGTTCCGGATGCAATAAGATATTAAAAGCAGTGGTAGTTCGCGACGAAGGGGAACTATATGATGCCAGTATTGAAGTTCCCCTGCCTAAAAAAATGGATGTCATCAGCCTGGCAGACGGTAATTCGACGTACCGGTTTTACTGTGTTGAGCTGCCAGGAATTATGCATTTCGTTCATTTTACTCCTTCTATTAAATTAGTCGATAAGAATACTTTATGGCGGGCGGTGTATCAGTACGCCAGCACCCGTCATTATGAAGCATTCGGCATGGATCTGGTAGATCGCAAAACGCTGACGATGATACCGGCTGTATATGTCACTGGTACGGATACGCTATATTGGGAAAAAAGTTGTGGTTCCGGGTCAGCGGCCACGGCGGCGGCACTGGCCCGTCTGTGCGGCCATAATATTGCCTGTGAGATACGCCAGCCTGGTGGAAGTATTACCATTGAAGCATCATATGCTGACCAGTCTGTCAGACACATCCGCATAGGCGGCCCCGTGCGGATTGAAATGGAACAATGTGTTTGCGTTGACAAGGAGATACCAGGCACGGTATAATAATTGCGTAGTCATGTGACTGACGGAAGTGGACTAACCACATGGAGCATGATTTGAAGAAGCCGACCGTCTGGGCAAATAGTCCGGATGGCCGGCTATTTTTATCAGTGCACAAAGAGAACAGGAGCTGATCTTTATTATGGCAAAGGTATTAAGCGATATTGAAATTGCACAGCAGACTCACCTGGAACCCATTGTAAAAATTGCAGAAAAGGTTGGTCTTACAGAAGATGACCTGGAATTATATGGTAAGTATAAAGCGAAAATTTCCTTTGATGCCATTAAACGGCTGTCAAAAAATGAAGATGGAAAACTCGTGCTGGTAACGGCTATTACACCGACTCCTGCTGGAGAAGGGAAAACGCTTACGACGATAGGCCTGGCCCAGGCTCTGAACCAGCTGGGACATAAGACGATGACGGCATTGCGGGAACCTTCTCTGGGTCCTGTCTTTGGTATAAAAGGAGGAGCAGCTGGCGGCGGTTATTCCCAGGTTCTTCCTATGGAAGATATCAATCTTCATTTTACGGGTGATATGCATGCGATTACAGCTGCCAATAACCTGCTGGCTGCGGCAATCGACAATCACGTGCATCAGGGAAATGCTCTCCGCATCGATGTGCGCCGTATTGTATGGAAACGGGTCATGGATATGAATGACCGGGCACTGCGTGATATAGTCGTAGGACTCGGCGGCAAGGTCAACGGGTTCCCCAGAGAAGACCATTTCATGATTACCGTAGCATCGGAAATCATGGGAATTCTCTGCCTGGCTACTGATGGATTTGAAGAAACGGATGGGGGATATTATCGTCGCTTATGACCTCGATGGCAATCCGGTCCGTGCTCGTCAACTCGGGGTAGAAGGGGCGATGGCCATTCTCATGAAAGATGCTATCAAACCGAACATTGTACAGACGACGGAAAACACGCCGGCTCTTGTACACGGCGGACCTTTTGCCAATATTGCCCACGGATGTAATTCTGTCGTAGCTACCAAGCTGGCTCTCAAAATGGGAGAAATAACGGTGACGGAAGCCGGATTCGGTGCTGACCTGGGTGCGGAAAAGTTCATGGATATCAAATGCCGCTTTGCCGGAATCAAACCAGATGCCGTCGTCATCGTCGCCACCATTCGGGCGCTTAAGATGCACGGCGGAGTAGATAAGAAAAATCTCCAGCCGGAAAATCTGGAAGCACTGGAAAAAGGCTTTGCTAATCTGAAGAAACATATCGAAAATATGCGCAAATATGATATCCCCGTCGTAGTAGGCATAAACCGCTTCCTGACAGACACGGATGCCGAAATAGCATTGCTTACCCGCCTTTGTCAGGATTATGGTGTCGATGTGGCTCTGAACAACTGCTGGGCCGAAGGCGGCAAAGGGGGACTGGACCTGGGACGGAAAGTCCTGCAGCTCCTGCAGCAGCCCAAAACACCGTATAAACCGTTGTACGATGTCAATGACACGATTCTTCATAAATTGGAAATCCTGACGAAAGAAATCTACGGCGGCGACGGCGTCATCCTGGAAGGCAAAGCGCCGAAACAAATTGCCGAACTGGAAAAACTTGGCCTTGATAAAATGCCGGTCTGCGTGGCCAAGACACAGTATTCCCTTTCGGATAATCCCGCATTACTGGGAGCGCCGGAACATTTCAAGATTACCGTCAAAGACGTCCGCGTCTGCACCGGTGCCGGGTTCATTGTCTGCCAGACGAGTAATATCATGGTCATGCCAGGCTTACCGAAAGTACCGGCTGCCAACCGTATGGATATCGATGAAAACGGCGTCATTACAGGTCTGTTCTAGTCGTTATGGCTAGCATATAAAAGGCGGCTTTACAGCCGTCTTTTACTGTATGCAGACTAGCATGATGAATTAACATACATAATAAGTGAGGATACGATAGTGGATAAGAAAAAATTATGTGCCCTGCCCATAGATGAAATGCTGGCGGCTACGGCTTCCAAGGATCCAGTACCGGGCGGCGGTGGCATTGCGGCCCTTACAGCCGCTTCGGCGGCAGCACTGGTTGAAATGGTAGCGAATCTTACCATAGGTAAAAAAGGGTATGAAAAGGTAGAGCCGATGATGCGGGACATACGCAGTCAGGCTGAAGAATTGCGGATCCGGTATCAGGACGGCATAGATGAAGACGCCCATGCTTTTGAAGGGGTCATCCGCGCTGTGCGCCTTCCCAAAGATACACCGGAACGCACTGCCATAGTCCAGCAGGCTTTTAAGAATGCAGCAGCTATTCCCTTTGCTCTGGGAAAAGACATTTTTGTTCTTCTCCAGCTGAGCGAACAAGTCGTGCGCTATGGCAATGCCTGGGTCATTACCGATGGCGCTATTGCCGCTATGAATGCCCGGGCCGCTATGCGGTCAGCCTTTTATAGCGTACGCGTCAATCTGAAATCTATTACCGATGAGGACTATGTCCATTTTATGATGGATGCGATAGAAGATATTGAAAAAAAAGCGGCCAGGATAGAAGAAGCAGTGGAAAGAGAATACCAGAAACGTTAGTTCATAAGAGAGAATCCCCTGCTGTCTTTTATGCCCGCATGGAACTCCCATGCAAAAAGGTTGCTGAGACTATAAGGAGGATGTCCTATGCCATTTCAGATAGTTCACAATGATATTGTCAGAATGAAAACGGATGCCATCGTCAATGCGGCCAACTCGGCACTGTTGGCGGGCAGCGGTGTATGTGGCGCTATTTTTCGTGCTGCCGGATATGAAAAACTCTCTGCTGAATGTCATAAAAAAGCGCCATGCCCTGTGGGGCAGTCGGTTTTAACGTCGGCCTACAACCTGCCGGCACGTTATATCATTCATACAGTGGGGCCTGTATGGCAGGGAGGTAAGGCCTGGGAAAAGGACTATCTAACTTCTTGTTATACTACGGCACTGGAAACGGCATGGGAAGCGGGTTGCCGGTCTATTTCCTTTCCCCTTATTTCGGCAGGTATTTTTGGTTATCCCTTAGAAGAGGCCTCGGAGACTGCCTGTCAATCTATACGGGCTTTTTTACAGAATCATGAAATGGAAGTTTATCTCGTCGTTCTCGAACGTCCGGCTATTCAGCTTAACCACCATCTGGCTGATGAATTAAAACAGTATCTGAACCAGTTTCTGGGGGAAGAAAAAGAGCAGGAGCCGGACGAAATATGTATTTGTCATCGGGAATCGGATGTCCGTATGTCCCAGGACTATGGAATGGACACCTTCGCCCGGCCGGGGAAAAAGGACAGACACTCACTGAATCAGATACTTCAAAATCTGGATGAAACATTTTCTCATATGGTATTACGCCTTATCGATGAGAAGGGGTACAGTGATATCGAGGTATATAAGCGGGCAAATATGGACCGGAGACTATTTTCTAAAATCAGGAGTCATGAGGAATATCTGCCCAAGAAAAAAACGGTCCTGGCTCTGGCAGTAGGACTGAGACTTTCCGTAACGGAAACGGAAGAACTGCTGCATAAAGCGGGATATTCGCTGTCAGGAAGCAAAAAAAGAGATGTCATTGTACGATATTTCCTGGACCATGGTGAATATGACATTTATACGATTGATAAAGCATTATTTTACTTTGGTGAACCAGAATTATAAATATGAACGCCCGCCTGTATATCCCAGGGTATGCAGGCGGGCGTTGATTTATCTGATTACAATGTAAATTCTGTTCCGGGAGGAATAATGTGAACGGGAATCGAATAGGTTTCTTCTGTCATTTTTTTATAGACTTCCGGATCGGCGTTTACGACAGGCCAGGTTCCATAATGGATGGGAATCACCATTTTAGGCTGTATCCATGAAGCGGCTAAGGCCGCGTCTTCCATTCCCATGGTAAAATTATCTCCAATGGGCAGGAAGGCTGCATCAATGGGACCGAAACGGCTATGAAGCTTCATGTCCGAATACAGACCGGTGTCGCCGGCATAATAGATGCGTTTGCCAGCAAATTCCAACAGGCAGCCACAGGCCAGGCCACCGGCTATTCCAGCGCCATGCAGGGCTGGTGTAAGACGTATCGAGCCGAAGGGAAAATCCGCTTTGCCACCGATGTGCATGGCATGGGCATTACAACCGGCCGTACGGGCTTTACCGGCTACTTCGGCCGTACTGATGACCAGGGCGTCGTTTACTTTGGCTATTTCTTCGGCATCACCGTAGTGATCGCCATGGGCATGGGAGATAAAGATATACTGACAGGTGATAGACGAAGGTTTAACTGTTGTCCAGGGATTATCCGCGATAAAAGGATCAAAGAGGATTGTCGTATTTCCTGAAGAGAGTGAAAAGGCCGAATGACCGTAATACATGCATTTCATAGGCTCCATCCCTTTCTGTATGTACATGGTATATGGCAAGAGTGCCATTATTTTCTATTATATAGAAAATAGCAGAAAAGGGAAAGTCTCTTGTGCTTCCCTGGGAAATCTTGTACAATATCCCATGGAGAGTGATGTAACAATGCATATAGTCATGGTAGAACCGGAAATCCCGGGAAACACGGGTAATATTGCCCGCCTTTGTGCTGCCAATCATATTACACTGCACCTGGTCAAGCCGTTGGGATTTTCGCTTGAGGATAAATATCTGAAGCGGGCCGGCCTCGATTACTGGCCACTGGTCGATGTACAGGTACATGAAAATTTTGCTGAAGTCCAGGAAAAATACAAGGGACACCATTTTTATTTTCTGACGACAAAATCGGAACAGTGTTATGCCGATATCCGGTTTACCCAGGACGATCTCTTGGTATTTGGCAAGGAAACAAAGGGGCTGCCGGAAAGTCTTCTGAAACAATATCCGCAGCAGTGTTTCCGCATTCCCATGGTCGATAAGGCACGGAGCCTGAATTTATCTAATTCTGTTGCCATTGTTTCTTATGAAGCGTTGCGGCAGCTGGGATTTCCAGACATGGCAAAGAGTGGCATTGGCATAAAAAATTTAAAATAATCTTGCACGGGGAGTGAAATCATGAGTGTATACGATAAAGCAAATGAATTAGCACAGGCTATCCAGGAAGATGAAGATTATAAGGCATTACTGGAAGCCGGAAAGAAGCTGGCTGAAGATGGAAAAACGAGAAAACATGTCCAGGATTTCCTGACATTGCAGGCCCAACTGGCTTACGCCCAGGCGGCTGGTGACAAGCCGGTACGAAAAAAAATAGAACAATTGCAGAAATTGCAGGAAATCGTGGCGAGCCGGCCTCTGGCGGTAGAATATCTGGAAAAATACATGAAATGGAATCAGATTGGCGGTCAGATTCTTGGCACTATTCAACAGGCAATGGCAGAAGGACTGAGTATTCTTGATAAATAAATATGCAATGGCGAGCATGGTTTCGCAATTAACTCAACTCATACCGCAGCAGCAGGTTCTTTTAGACGAGCCGATGGGCCTGCATACGACATTTGCTATCGGAGGCCCGGCGGATGTACTGGTCCTTCCCCATACGGTGAAAGAAATGTCGCAGACAATCCGTCTGGCCAGGCAGCTGGAGCTTCCTGTTACGGTCATTGGCGGAGGGTCTAATGTACTCGTTCTGGACGGTGGCATCCGCGGCGTCGTCATTCAATTAAATGAAATGAACAAGTATCTTTCCTGCCATGATACGAAGATTCTGGCCAGTTCCGGATTTATGCTGAAGGATGTCTGCCAGTTTGCCCAGCAGAATAGTCTGACGGGGATGGAATTTGCCTGCGGCATACCGGGGACGCTGGGCGGGGCCGTATTTATGAATGCCGGTGCTTATGGCGGTGAAATGAGCCATATTGTTTCCCGCGTACGTACGGTTAACCGCAATGGCAGTGTACATACCTACAAGACGGCTGATTTCGAATTTGGGTACAGAAAGAGCATTTTTCAGCGCTTGCAGGAATTTGTCGTAGAAGTAGAGCTGCAGCTTTCACGGGGAGATCAAACGAAAATCCAGGAACAGATGGATGATCTCATGGAACGGCGGCGCAGCAAACAGCCGCTCGAAATGCATAGTGCAGGCAGTACATTCAAGCGGCCGCCTGGTTATTATGCTGGCACGCTGATAGATCAGACTGGCCTCAAAGGATTATCTTGTGGTGATGCCCAGGTATCGACAAAACATGCCGGTTTTGTTGTTAATACCGGCCATGCTACAGCCAGAGATGTGCTGGCCGTAATCCATGAAGTGCAAAAGAGAGTAGAAGCAGCCCATGGCGTACATTTAGAACCAGAAGTACGTATTTTAGGAGAAGAGCAGGACTAGATAAAAAAAACAGCCGGATTGATATAGTCAATCCGGCCGTTTTGTGATATACTAACACAGTTACAGAAAATTAAACTATTTTATATTGCTACAAATAGGAGAGGACGCAGATGGAACGTAAGGATATACGTAATATTGCTATTATTGCTCATGTTGACCATGGTAAAACGACTTTGGTCGATGCTATGCTCAAACAGAGCCATGTTTTCCGTTCGAATGAAAAAGTGGCTGAACGGGTCATGGACTCTGGTGATATCGAACGTGAACGCGGTATCACGATTTTATCCAAAAATACTTCTGTCATGCACGATGGCGTAAAAATCAACATAGTCGATACTCCGGGGCATGCTGATTTTGGTGGCGAAGTAGAACGTGTCCTCAACATGGTTGACGGCGTATTGCTTCTGGTTGATGCATTTGAAGGCCCGATGCCGCAGACGAAATATGTACTGCGCAAAGCATTGGAACAAAAGCTGAAACCTATCGTCGTCATTAATAAAATTGATAAACCCGATGCCCGTGTTTCTGAAGTAGAAGACGAAGTACTGGAATTGTTCATGGAATTGGAAGCCGACGATGATCAGCTTGATTTCCCTGTTATCTATGCCAATGGCCGTGACGGCATTGCTAAAAATTCTATGGATGATGACAGTGACAACCTGGAACCGCTCTTTAAGTGTATTATTGAAAACTGCCCGTGCCCGAAGGGCGATGCCGATGGCCCGCTTCAGTTCATGGTTACTACCCTGGACTACGATGATTACGTAGGCAAGATTGCCGTCGGCCGTATTGTCCGGGGCCGCATGCACCCCAATCAGCAGGTTGTCATCACAGACGGTGAAAGCCAGCGCAAGGCTAAAATCGGCCGCGTATATACCTATGAAGGCCTGAAGCGGGTTGAAACAGACGAAGCGTCCATGGGTGATATTGCCTGCATTATCGGCATTCCTGATCTTAAAATCGGGGAAACTGTTGCTGATCCGGAAAATCCTGAAGCATTGCCGAAAATCAATATCGATGAACCGACATTGTCTATGATATTCTATGTCAATGACAGTCCGTTTGCCGGCCAGGATGGTGAATTTGTAACGAGCCGTCATTTGCGGGACCGCCTCTTCCGGGAAGTACAGACTAATGTGTCGCTTCGTGTGGAAGAAACGGATAGTGCCGATGCATTCAAGGTTTCCGGCCGTGGCGAACTGCACATTGCCGTTCTTATCGAAGAAATGCGCCGTGAAGGATATGAACTTCAAGTAGGCAAACCGAGCGTCATTACAAAAGAAATCAACGGCAAGAAGTGTGAACCTCTGGAAGCCCTGACCATTGATGTACCACAGGAATTTATGGGAACGGTAATGGAAAAACTGGGAACCCGCAAGGCTGAAATGGTCAATATGGTGGATTTGAAGGGATATACCCGCCTTGAATTCATCATTCCTGCCCGCGGACTGATTGGTTTCCGCAGTGAATTCCTGACGGCTACTAAAGGCAACGGTATCATGTATCATGTTTTCCATGGCTATGCGCCCTGGAAAGGTGATATTCCCGGTCGTACACGGGGAAGTCTGGTTGCTTTTGAATCGGGCACGACGACTGGCTATGGCATTTTTAACCTTCAGGATCGTGGCGTCATGTTCATCAATCCCGGTGAAGAAATCTATCTGGGGCAGGTCATCGGGGAAAGCAACCGCGATGTAGACATTGATGTCAATCCCTGCAAGAAGAAACACCTGACCAATACCCGTTCCTCTGCTTCTGATGAAGCATTGCGCCTTATTCCGCCTCGTCAGATGGGATTGGAAAAATCTCTGGAATGGATCAATGAAGATGAACTGGTAGAAGTAACACCGCATAATATCCGTATCCGCAAGGCTATTCTTGATAAGCACGATAGAAAGAAAGCTATGCGTAAATCACAACAGTAATTACAAAAAAGCATGGATGGCACAGTCCTTTTCGAATTTGGAAAGAGCCTGTGCCATTTTCTTTATAAAAGCACTGGAAATCCATTTAAATTTGTGGTACATTATGGGTAATGCATATGCAAATACGAATCAGCACGTATATGCGTATACACAGTTAGTAGTACGGATTGTGAAAATCCGTACGTAGAACCTTGCTTGTGATGTTATTTTACTATCTCAATAACCAAAGAAAGGGACGAAAGTGATTATGAAAAAAAACTATGTAGTAATGGATGGTAACACGGCTGCTGCATATGCTTCCTATGCATTTACAGAAGTTGCTGCTATCTTCCCGATCACACCTTCTTCTGTTATGGCAGAAAAGGTTGACGAATGGGCTGCAAAAGGAAAGAAGAATATCTTCGGTAATACCGTTGATGTTATCCAGATGCAGTCTGAAGCTGGTGCTGCTGGCACATGCCATGGCTCCCTGCAGGCTGGTGCGCTGACCACCACCTATACGGCTGCCCAGGGCCTGCTCCTCATGATTCCCCCCATGTTCAAAATTGGCGGTGAATTCCTGCCGGGCGTATTCCACATTGCAGCCCGTACCATCAGCGCTCATGCACTTTCCATTTTCGGCGATCATTCTGACGTTATGGCATGTCGTACGACTGGCTTCGGCATGATTATGTCTTCCTCCCCGCAGGAAGCTATGGATCTCGGCTGTGTAGCCCATCTGTCTGCTATTGGTGGCCGCTATGCTTTCATGCATGTATTCGACGGATTCCGTACATCCCACGAAATGCAGCGTATCGAAGCCCTTGATTATGATGATCTTGCAAAACTCGTTGATTATAAACAGCTGGCAGCTTTCCGTAAGAACAGCCTGAACCCGGAACATCCGTACACCCGTGGCACGACTGTTAATCCGGATATCTTCTTCCAGACAAAAGAAGGCGCTAACGAAAAAGTCGCAACTATTCCTGATGTCGTTCAGCACTACATGGACGAAATCAACAAATTGACCGGCCGTGATTACAAACTCTTCAACTACTATGGTGCTGAAGATGCAGAAGAATTGATTGTCATCATGTGTTCTGCTGCTGAAACCGTCCGTGATACTGTCGATTACCTCAATGCCCATGGCAAAAAAGTCGGCATGATCCAGGTTCATCTCTATCGTCCGTTCTCTGTTAAACATTTTGTCGATGCTATCCCTGCAACGGTTAAGAAAATCGCTGTTATGGACCGCACCAAAGAATCTGGCAGCGTTGGCGAACCGCTGTATCTCGATGTTCAGACGGCACTTATCCAGTCCGGCCGTACAGATATCACCGTCGTAGGCGGCCGCTATGGTCTGTCCTCCAAAGATACAACACCTGGCCAGATTGCTGCTGTATACAAAAACCTCGAACAGGATACGCCGAAGAACAACTTCACTATCGGTATTGTCGATGACGTTACGTTTACATCACTGCCGACGGAAAAATTCCACATCGATTATCCTGGCCAGATTTCTGCAAAAATCTGGGGCCGTGGCGGCGATGGTACCGTTGGTGCCAACAAGAACGCCATCACTATTATCGGTCTCGATGCTGATAAATACGCACAGGCATACTTTGCCTATGACTCCATGAAGACTGGTGGTCTGACACAGTCCCACCTCCGCTTCGGTGACAAACCAATCCATGCAACATATCTCGTAGGCGCTGCTGACTTCGTCGGCTGTCATGCTCCTACATATGTCAAGAAATACGATACGACGACAGATTTGAAAGATGGCGGCGTATACCTCCTCAACTGCCCGTGGAGTGTCGAAGAACTGGACAAAGAACTTCCGGCTCAGATGAAGAAAGACCTCTATAACAAACATGCCCAGTTCTACATCATTGATGCTACGAAACTGGCTGGCGAAATCGGCCTCGGCGACCGTGTAAACTCCATTCTCCAGGCTGCTTTCTTTAAACTTACGAACGTTATTCCTATCGACGAAGCTGTCGCTGCCATGAAGAGAGGGAATTATAATTCCTACTTCAAGAAGGGCGGTCAGGAAATCGTAGATAAGAACAACAAAGCTGTCGATATGGGCATTTCCGGCCTTACAAAAGTTGAAATCCCTGCTTCCTGGGCTGATGCAGTAGATGCTCCGGAACCGCAGAAAGATATGCCTGACTTCGTCCGCGATCTCGTTATTCCCGTTGACCGTCAGCATGGCGATGAACTCCCTGTTTCTATCTTCAAGAAATACGGTGTATTCGATGGCACATGGCAGAACGGCACGACGGCTTATCTGAAACGTGGCGTTGCTATCAATGTTCCTCACTGGAATGCTGAAGTCTGCGCACAGTGCAACAGCTGCTCCATGGCCTGCCCGCATGCTGCTATCCGTCCGGTCCTCGTAACGGATGCCGAAAAAGCTGATGCTCCGGCTAACTTTGTAACGGTCCAGGCTAAAGGCAAAGGCCTGGAAAACTACAGCTACCGCATGCAGATTTCTCCGTATGACTGCCTCGGCTGCGGCGTTTGCACGACGGTCTGCCCGATGAAAGAAAAGGGAGCTCTTACGATGGTTCCGATGCAGGACGAAATCGATCAGCAGGATAACTTCAATGAATATGCAATGAAAGAAAAATATCTTAAGAAAGATGTTATCAGCGATGCAAACGTCAAAGCTGCCCAGTTTGCCAAACCGTACTTCGAATTCTCCCCGGCCTGCGCTGGCTGTGCTGAAACGACGTACATCAAGATGGTTACACAGCTCTTCGGTTCCCGCATGTACATTGCCAATGCTTCCGGCTGCTCCTCTGCTTATGGCGGATCTCTGCCGATGACTCCGTACTGCAAGGACGAACGCGGCTTCGGGCCCTGCTGGGAACAGTCCTTGTTCGAAGACAATGCTGAATTTGCATATGGCTACTTCCACGCTCAGGACGCCATTCAGAAGGAAATCATTATCCGCCTGAACAGCCTCAAAGAACAGGGCGTATGCGTAGCGGAAATCGATGCATACCTTGCCAACTACAAAGATGGCAAGAAATCCCGTGAAGTATCGGATACTCTTCTCGATGCTCTGGAAAAAGCAGAACAGACGGAAGAAGTTAAATTCGTCCTTCAGAACCGCGAATTCGTTTCCAAGAAGTCCGTATGGGCTATTGGTGGTGACGGCTGGGCTTATGATATCGGCTTCGGCGGCGTAGACCAGGTAATTGCCCAGAACCGTGATGTCAATATCCTCGTCGTAGATACGGAAGTTTACTCCAACACAGGCGGTCAGTCTTCTAAATCTACACAGACTTCTGCTGTAGCTAAATTCGCTGCAGGCGGTAAAGTCATTAAGAAGAAGGACCTCGGTGCCATAGCCATGACTTATGGCTATGTATATGTTGCCCAGGTTGCTATGGGTTACAGCCAGGCTCAGACTCTCCGCGCTATCCGCGAAGCTGAATCGTATGATGGCCCGTCCATCGTCATCTGCTACTGCCCGTGCCTGGAACACGGCATCCGCGCCGGTATGGGTACGACACAGCTGGAAATGAAGAAAGCTGTCGAATGCGGTTACTGGCATCTCTATCGTTTCGATCCGCGTCTGGCTGCACAGGGCAAGAACCCGTTCCAGCTTGATTCTCCGGAACCGGATACGGATAAAGTTATGGATTACCTCAACGGCGAAAACCGTTACAGAAGACTTAAGATCAACTTCCCTGAACGTGCTGATGCACTGTATAAGAAAGAAGTACAGGATCTTAAAGATCGTTACAAATACTATGCCAAGATGGCAGGCAGAGAATAATATTCCTGCTAATAGAAAAAAGGATTCAGGCTGCGGCCTGGATCCTTTTTCTATTAGCGGACACTCTATGATATAATGGTACGTATCAGGAGGTGAGTTCATGATTATCATGACAGTAGTAGACGATCATGGCGGGCTTTGTTTCAATCAGCGCCGTCAGAGCCAGGACCGGAAATTGCGACAGAGGATGCTGGAAATTGCCGGTACAAAAGGCATCTGGATGGATGCTTATTCTGCGTCCATGTTCACAGAAGCGGCGGACCGGATCCACGTTGACGACGATTTTTTGAATCAGGCTGGCCAGGGCGATTTCTGCTTTGTTGAAGATAAGGCAGTCCTTCCCTATGCAGATCGTATCGAAAAAATCATTCTTTTCCGCTGGAACAGGGCCTATCCGTCTGACATGTATTTTGATATTACCCTGGAAAGTCCCTGGAGGTTGCAGGAAAGTCATGACTTTTCGGGATTTTCCCATGATACTATTACAGAAGAGGTATATGCAAAATGAGACATCTGACCAAGATACTGATGGTGCTGCTGCTTGCCTTTTGCCTTATTCTTACGGCTTGCGGACAGTCACAGAAGACATCGTCGCATGAAAATCAGGTACAGAATCAGACTGTACAAGTTAAGGGAAATAAGGAAGAATCGTTTGATCTTTCTAACATTCCGGCATTTTCAGGGAAGCCGTATGTTGTCATCCATAATAATGTTCCTGATTTTCCTGACAAAGACAAGACGAAGAAATCTTTTGAAAGGTACAGTGAGCTTGATTCACTGGGACGCTGCGGTCCGGCCTATGCCAATATAGGAAAAGATCTTATGCCTACCAAAAAAAGGGGTGCCATAGGCAGTGTCAAACCAAGCGGATGGCATCTGGCCAAGTATGATAATGTCGATGGGAAATATCTGTACAACCGCTGTCACCTTATTGGATATCAGTTGACAGCAGAAAATGCCAATCCTAAAAATCTGATCACAGGTACGCGGTATCTCAACGTCGAAGGTATGCTTCCTTTTGAAAATATGGTAGCCGATTACATTAAAGAAACGAATCATCACGTTTTGTACCGGGTAACTCCCATTTTTTCCGGCAATGATCTCGTTGCCCGCGGGGTACAAATGGAGGCATGGTCGGTAGAAGACAAGGGGGCTGGCATCAAGTTCAATGTCTTTGTCTATAATAACCAGCCAGGGATTACCATCGATTATAAAACTGGCAATAGTAAGAAACAGTGAAATGCGGAGCTGTCACACCAGGATATCCCTGATGGGGCAGCTCTTTATTATGAAATCATATTTGTCTGTTTTGTTGTATGCGGCCAGACAGGGTATACGTAAGGCAACATAGATAATTGATATATTAGTATGCTAAGATACTGATTTTTTCTGGACAAACATCATAAATATACTATAATAGCTAATGTGATTTCATCAATTTTCCGGGAGGACGAGACTCGTATGGCCTTTACAGCATCGATAGAAAGTATTATTCCTATATTACTCATTATTCTGACGGGATATGTGCTGGAGAAGAAACAGTATTTGTCCGATTCCTTTGGCAATGATATTTCAAAAATCATCATGAATATTGCATTGCCGGCTGCTGTTTTCGTATCTATGATGAAATACATGTCCCTCAGTATGGTGCGCCAATTGTCAGAAGGGTTTACACTGGTCGCTGTCGGAGTGATCGCCTGGTATGTCCTGGGCTGGATCTGGGCCCGCATGACGCATGTTCCGGCTGGCCGTCATGGCAGTTTTGTTGCGGCTGTAGCGAATACGAATACTTTATTTATCGGCTGGCCTCTCAATATGGCCTTATTCGGTGAAGAAGCCATGCCGTATTTTCTGGCATATTTTCTGTTTTGCAATACGTCCTGCTGGACAATTGGGGCATTTCTCGTGGCAGACGATCCATCCGATGCGGCGGGCACAGAAAGACGGCATTTTAATCTGAAAAAGCTTTGTCCGCCACCTCTTACCAGTTGTCTGATTGCCTTTCTCTTTTTGCTGGCAGATATATCCGTTCCGGCCCCGGTGATGACGGCAGCTGGTTATATCGGCAGCCTGGTTACCCCCTTATCCCTGTTGTACATTGGACTGGCCCTGGCTAAGGCCGGGGTGGGCAATATTTCCTTTGACAGAGATACCATTGCCGGGTTTACAGGCCGTCTGATTCTGGCACCGGCCGTCATGGCGGTCGTGCTTATCGCTGGCCAGGACCTGTTAGGCCCTATGCCGGCATTGGAATTTGATACCTACATCGTCCAGTCTTCCCTGCCTATCATGGCGGTACTGCCGATTCTTGCCAATGAAGCCCATGGTGACGTACGGTACGCGACAGGCATTGTGACGGCCAGTACGGTATTGTTTGCAGCAGTCATACCGGTCATCGTGTATGCACTGGGCGTGTAAGACAAAATAAGAGAGGAGCTTCTCGTGAAAACTGTGATTTTCATGAGAGGCTCCTCTCTTGTTTTCAACTTTTTATCAGAACATTTCAAGCTTCATCGGGTAACGTTTCCGGCTTCTTTAGAATTGCAGCTGCAATCAGGCCGACGACGAATCCGGTGAGGGCAAAGATGATCCAGCCGAGACCGATAGCCTGGAAGGGAACATAGGTGTTCATCAACTCAGATAACGATCCAAGGGGAACACCGGCTGTTTCTAATCCGCTGATAAGGGCGGAGAAACAAGTGAACCCTATGGTAGAAATGTAGACGATGCGGTTTCCATTAAACACATTGTGCATGAACGTGAGGAATATCGTTGCCACCGTAAGCGGGTAGAGGAACATCAGGACCGGAATGGCTGTCTTGATAATCGTCAGCAGACCAAATGTGCCAATCAGGAAAGAGACAATGGTAAAGCCCCGCAGATAGGCTGTATAACTGATGCGGTCATAAATTTCATTGAAGAAGGTAGCACACGATGTGAGAAGGCCGATACTGGTGGATAAGCAGGCTAAGAGGACGATGACCGCCAAGAGGATTGCACCGGCATTACCAAAAAGTATCAGGGCACTGTTGGCAAGGACGGGAGCACCGGTTTCCAGGATTCCCAGTGCCTGCACACTCGTTGCGCCGAGGTCAGCAATGAATACATAGACGAATCCCAGGCAGGCTGCTGCCAGAAGACCGGCTTTAAAAACATCCCGTGTCACCTTCTGCGGTGTATCAGCGCCGTTTTCTTTGACGAATTTAATGACTAAAATAGCGAATACGAAGGAGCCCATGGCATCCATAGTGCCGTATCCGTCGATGAAACCCTGAACGGCAGCCATGCTGGCTGTAGCGTAATGAGCAGTTGGAGCCTGAGGGACACCCATCGGGGTGAGATAGGATTTTAAAATCAACATGACGATTGTTACCAGCAGACATGGTGTCAGGATTTTGCCGATGCGATCGACCAGTTTGGACGGGTTGGCAGACAGCCAATAGGAAATAATGAAGAATAGTACCAGGAAGGCTGTCATTTCCATATCAGAACCGCCACTATTCAGGAAAGGCCGTACAGCGATTTCATAGGATACACTGCCTGTACGGGGAATACAGAACCAGGGACCGATGGTCAGATATACTACGACGGAAAATACGAGACCGTATTTAAGCCCTACGCGGCTTGCCAGCTGGCGCAGGTCTTCACAGCCCGAATATCCCATGGCAAGTACACCGGCCAGCGGAAGTCCTACCCCGCTGATGATGAAGCCCAGAACGGACCACCAGACGTTATAACCGGCATTTTGTCCCATCGATGACGGGAAAATCAGGTTGCCGGCACCAAAGAATAATGCAAACAACATAAGACCAATAGCAATGACTCTGGAACTTTGATTACTACCCTTACTCATACATCATACCTCCCATCGGATGCGGAGAATAAAGATGCGCTTCCTGTAACTGAAATCCCGTCCAGCTGTACTGATTAAAAATGGTTGCACACAAATATAGGCCCAAACTATACCTGCGCTTTATGAGCTCACATTTTTTAGCAGATGTAAAATAATAACTGGTACATTTCTTATTCTCCGCTACTGTAAATTTTAATAGAACCATAAAATTTACCTTTTATGACCTAAGTATATCATAAAAAAGAAAAAAATCAACGACGTAAAATTAAAAATATTAATAACGAAAATATAAAAAATTAAAATTTGATGAGTAAACCGGCGATTTGTCAATGCTTTGACTGCCTATGATATAATATATATAAGTTCTATTTATAAATTCCATGACGAAACCATATATTCTCATGAAAAGGAGTTTCTGTATATGAAAATAAAAAATGTTGCTATTTCTATTGCCATCAGTGTATTTTGTCTGACCGCCGCACCTGTTTTTACCCATTCAGATGTAGTCTGGGCTGCTAAAGGTGGGATTTCTGTCAAGTCAGCACCTCGTACGGCACCGGCGATGACGAAGCCGGCAAGTAATACGGGAAATATGACAAGGCAGGCTCCTAAATCAGAAACTGGCACTACCAATACCCGACAGCAGGCTAAAACAGCTGGTAACGGAGCAGGCACGGCCGCATCACAGACTTCACGATGGGGGAATACGCTCCGTAACATAGGATTCCTGGCAGGAGGTATGTTCCTGGGGAGTATGCTGGCCGGCCTTTTAGGATGGGGCAGTATGGGAATCTTATCAACTATTCTGGGGCTGTTCATGAATCTTCTCCTGTTCATGGCATTGATTGCAGCCGTGCGCTGGTTATGGCATAAGATTCGCGGGAAAGATCATTCGGCAGATGCCTCGTACCGCCGGGGATATGAAGCAGCGATGCGTGATAAAAATAACAGGCATTCCTATACGATCGATGTGACACCGATAGACGAAACAGAAAACAAAAAGCATGACAAAAAATCATAAGCATTGGTATAAGATGCATTTAGAGAGATAAATATTCGAGATTATACGATTAACTTGCGTTTTGTGTGTATTAAAATTCATTCTTATTTTGAATTACAAATGATTACTCATTTACAAATCAAAAGGACAGGCCTATCATATACGTATAGAGATTTGTGAACTCTGTAACATAATTTTCTGCGAGAAAAGAGGAATTTATCATGAGTATCAAAAAAAGAATTGTTGGTGTAGTTGGATTAGGCCACGTTGGCGCTCATGTTGCGTATAATCTGGGAATGATGGGGGTTGCTGATGAAGTCAAGCTGTGTGATAAAAACGCTGATAAAGTAGCCAGTGAATGCAATGACCTGATGGATGCTGCGTATTTTATGCCTCACCGCGTCGTATATAAAGTTGTAGATTATGCCGGTTTGGCAGACTGCGATGTCATTGTTAATGCCGTTGGTAAAATTGAATTACTGGCAACGTTGAACCGTGACAGCGAAATGGAAAATTCTGTCAGGGAAGTAGCCAGCTTTGTCGATAAAATCATGGCTGGCGGATTTGACGGCATTTTTGTCAATATTACCAATCCCTGCGATGTCATTACCGACCTGGTACAGAAACTGAGCGGTCTGCCACGCAACCGCGTATTTGGTACAGGGACCGGCCTTGATTCGTCCCGGCTCATCAGTGCCATTTCCCAGCAGACGAATTTGGAACACCATTCGTTCACGGCATTCATGATGGGCGAACATGGCAATGCTCAGATGGTTCCCTGGTCTCTCGTTTCTTTCCATGGCAAACCGCTTTCCGAATTGAAAGGCGATCCTCGCTTTGACTTTGATCATGAAGAAATGACGAAACGCGTCATCAACGGTGCCTGGACTACCTTTAAAGGGAAAAAATGCACGGAATATGGTGTAGCTGCTACAGGGGCTACCGTTGTCCGTTCCATTTTGCATGATGAAAAGAAGATTATGCCTGTCAGTGCTTATCTCGACGGCGAATATGGTGAAACAGGTATTTATTGCGGTATTCCTGCTGTCGTCGGTGCCAATGGGGTAGAACAGGTCATGGAATACACGCTGACTGATGATGAAAAAGCAGAATTCAAGCGCTGCTGCGATGCTATCCGTGGCAACATTGCCAAAGCGGAACAGTTCTGGAAGAAATAAACCATTCAATAAATAAAATGGTAATATAATCAGCCGGCTGTCCTGTCTCTTTTATGATGACAGGCAGCCGGCTTTGTTTTACTTGACTTTGAGCGGGCTCCATGTGATATGATAATGATGTTGTAATATAGTTATGGTGTGTATTGTATGACAGGAGGGCAATATGGAAAAAGCAAAAGTATATTTTACAGATTTCCGCTGTAAAGTAGGTACGAATAATCTGATGAAACTGCAGAAACTCTGCCGCCGTGCCGGCATTGGCAACATTGATATGGATGGAAAATTCGTTGCTATCAAGATGCATTTTGGTGAACTGGGGTGTCTGGCATCTATCCGTCCCCAGTATGTCAAGGCTGTAGCAGATCTGGTAAAAGAAATGGGAGGGAAGCCATTTCTTACGGACTGTAATACGCTCTACCCGGGCAGCCGTAAACACGCCCTGGAACATATGGACTGCGCCAATCTCAACGGCTATAATACGGTGACTACGGGCTGTCAGATCATTATCGCGGATGGGCTGCGCGGTACCGATGAAGTAGAAGTCCCTGTAAAAAATGGGCAATACGTACAGAATGCCAAAATCGGTCGGGCCGTCATGGATGCCGATGTCTTTATCAGCCTGGCTCATTTCAAAGGTCATGAATCAACCGGGTTTGGCGGTGCTATAAAAAATATCGGCATGGGCTGTGGCAGCCGGGCAGGAAAAATGGAACAACATTCGTCAGGCAAACCGGAAGTCATCGAGGAAAATTGCCGCAACTGCCATCGCTGTGCTAAAGAATGCGGATCCGACGCCATTACATACGAAAATGACGTAGCTCATATCAATGAAGAACTTTGTAAAGGCTGTGGCCGTTGCATCGGTGCTTGTGCTTTTGACGCTATCCAGACGGTACAATGGGATGCCAATGATAAATTAGACCGCAAAATGGCTGAATATGCCCAGGCCGTCTGCCAGGACCGGCCCTGCTTCCATATCAATCTTGTCATGGATATTTCACCGAACTGCGACTGTCATGCTGAAAACGATGCTCCTATCCTTCCGGACATCGGCATGTTTGCTTCCTTTGATCCGGTAGCACTGGATCAGGCTTGCGTCGATGCCTGCCAGAAACAACAGCCTCTGCCCAACAGCCAGTTGGCGGATAATCTGGCAAAACCAGACTGGCATCATCATCACGACCACTTCCTTGACAGCAATCCCCGTGTCAATTGGGATGAAACGCTGGTACATGCAGAAGAAATCGGTCTCGGCACGCGCCAGTATGAATTAGTTGTCGTAAAATAAAACTATCGTGAAATAATATCGCAAACTTAAAGAGAGGGTTGTCCCTGCATGAGCAGTGCGCTCATTTGGCGGCAACTCTCTTTTTCATACTCCTTATACTGGATAACCATTCTCAAATATGATATTATATATAAGATATGTAAAAGTAATACCATATAGCAGGAGGAGAAACATGTTCAAACATGTACTATTTGATTTAGACGGGACTCTGACTGATTCGAAAGAAGGAATCATCAAGTCTGTAGAATATGCACTGCTGAAGCTTGGGGAATCAACGGAAGGACGGCTGGACCAGCACATTGTCGTCGGCCCGCCGATGATGACGACGTTTACCCAGGTTTATGGCTTTTCCGAAGAAAAAGCGCGGCGTCTGTATGATACATTCCAGGAACGGTACGGTACCAAAGGGCGTTTTGAAAACCATCCGTTCCCGGGAATCCTGGCTCTTCTGGATCAATTAAAGGAAGCGGGCATCAAATCGTATGTTGCTACGTCCAAACCGACTGTACATGCCCGGGCCATATGTGAGAAATTCGGGATCAGCCAGCGGGTGGAACTCGTCGCCGGCAGTACCCTTGGAGGCAACGAAACAAAAGCTGATGTCATCCAGCAGGTTCTCGATACAATCGGACCACAGGCAGAAGGCAAGGCTGTCATGGTAGGCGACAGGAAATATGATGTCATCGGTGCCAGAGAAATGAAGCTGCCTGTCATCCTCGTCGGGTTCGGATATGGAAGCAAGGCAGAACAGGAAGCCTATCCGCCTGATTATTTTGCCCCTGATGTGGAAGCATTAGGCGATATTATTCTTCATACACAGTCGTAAGAGGAGGCTTTTTTATGACATTGAAAGTAAAAGACACGCTGCATGGATTTCACATAGACCGGTCCGTTTATGTTAAAGAACTGGATAGCCAGGCCTATGAAATGACCCACGTCCAATCCGGGGCCCGCGTCCTGTATATCCAGAATGAAGACGACAATAAGGTGTTCTCCATTTCTTTTCGCACGACGCCTTCTGACAGTACAGGTGTACCCCATATTTGTGAACATTCCACATTGTGCGGCTCCCGGAAATTTCCATTGAAAGAACCGTTTGTAGAACTGGTCAAAGGGTCTCTCAATACATTTCTCAATGCGATGACATTTCCTGATAAGACCATGTATCCTGTAGCAAGCCGGAATGCAAAGGATTTCCATAACCTGATGGATGTATATCTGGACGCCGTGTTTTTCCCTAATATGCTGAAAGATGGACAGGTACTGATGCAGGAAGGCTGGCACTATGAAATGGACAGCCCGGAAGCACCTCTGACGTACAGCGGCGTCGTTTACAATGAAATGAAAGGCGTCTTTTCTTCTCCCGATTCACTTATGGAACGCCATGTCATGGAAAACCTGTTTCCCGATACAACGTATGGCGTAGAATCAGGTGGGGATCCTGACGATATTCCCAATTTGACGCAAGAGGCTTTTACGGCTTTCCATAAGGCCTATTATCATCCTTCCAACAGTTATATCTTTCTGTATGGGGATTTGGATGTTGACGGCACACTGGATTTTATCGATTCTGAATATCTCAGTAAATTCCATGCAGCACATATCGATTCAGCCATCAAAAGACAAGCCTGCCCGGGCAGTTGCGTCCGTACCTATCCGTATGGCATCGCTTCAGGAGAAAAAACGCAGCAGAAGACACTGCACAGTCTGACCTATGTCATTGACGATGCTTTGGATACGACACTGGCATTGGCTTTTAAGGTGCTGACGTACGTCCTGTTGCAATCGCCGGCGGCGCCCCTGAAAAAAGCTCTCGTCGATGCCGGTGTCGGCCGCGATGTGTCCGGTGATTTCCAGGATGGTATCCTGCAGCCGTTGTGGGGAATTTCCATCAATGGTTCAGACCCGGATAAACAGGCCAAGATTTTACCGGTTGTCCGGCAGTTCCTGACAAAGATGGTTCAGGAAGGCGTGGATAAGACCTTATTGACCGGTGCCCTGAACCGCATTGAATTTACTTTGCGGGAAGCCGATTTTGCCGGTCGTCCCAAGGGATTGATTTATGGTATCCGTTGCATGGATACCTGGCTGTACGATAAAGATCCGCTGGCTTCTCTGCAATATGAAGATGCGTTGCAGACTCTCCGCCGGGGGATTGACAGCGGATATTATGAATCTCTTATCAAGAAATATATACTGGATAACCCGTATTATGCTCTTGTTACACTGGTCCCGGAACCCGGTCTGACAGAAAAACATGATCAGGCTGTGGCTGACAGACTGGCAGCGTATAAAAAGACTTTATCTGCTGAAGACATACAGCAGATTGTTGAAGCATCCAAGGCCTTGAAAAAGAGACAGGCTACACCCGATTCCCCCGAAGCTTTGTTGACAATCCCCACTCTTTCCCGGGATGATCTGGAACATAAAGCGGAAGAAATAGAAATGCAAACGTCTTCTGAAAGTGGGATTACGGTGTGCCATGTACCGGATCATACAAATGGTATCACCTATGTCAATGCGTATTTTGACCTCCATGGTTTTACCCCCGAAGAGATTTCCTATGTATATCTCCTCAGTGATCTTTTGGGAGACATGGATACGAAAGATCATACATATGGAGAACTGGCTTCCCTCATTGATTTATATACTGGAGGTATCGATTGCGCCGTATCTGCTTTTTCTGATTGTGAAGATAATGGGCAGTACATGCCTGTCTTTAAGGTAACGGCTAAGGCACTCCGTCAGAATATGCCGGAACTGATCCGTCTGATGCGGGAAATTACGACAGAAACACTTTTTACCAATACAGAACGTCTCATTGAACTGGTCGAGGAAACCAAAGCGGGCTGGGATATGGATGCATTCCGCCGGGGGCATACGCTGGTCATGCACCGCGTTCTGTCTTATGTATCACCAGTAGAAGGATTCTGCGATGCCGGCGAATTTTCGTACTATGAATTTATCAGCCGGATTGCTGCCGGAATCAGGACGAAAACGGATGATACAATCATGAAGCTGCAGCATGTCATGAAGAAGGTATTCACCCGGGCGGCTATGACGCTGGAAATAACGAGTGATACAGAAGATTACCAGCAGGTCATAGGACTTTTGCCGGACTGGGCGCAACAATTGCCCCAGGGAGAAAAACGCACAGACCTTTGCCGTCTGGGCGGTCAACGTAAAAACGAAGGCATCATGACCAGTGGCAAGGTACAGTACGTAGCAAAAGGTGGGAATTTCCGCAGCCATGGCTTTGTGTACACCGGTTCTATGATGGTTCTGGATACGATTTTGCAATATGGATATCTCTGGACGAAGATTCGTGTCCAGGGAGGAGCGTACGGGGCGTTTACCCGTTTTTACGGCAATGGCGACATGGTGTTCTGCTCGTATCGCGACCCCAATCTGGAAAGCAGCGTCAGAGCGTACGATGATCTGGCAGATTATCTGGAACAATTCGACGTTACAGACCGGGAAATGACAAAGTATGTCATTGGTACATTGAGCCGCATTGATATTCCACTGACACCTTCCCTAAGGGGAGATAAGGCGATGAACCGCTATTTCTCCCATATGACACAGGCCCTGGTTCAGCAGCGCCGGGATCAGCTCTTACAGACGACGGCTGCAGATATCCGGGCTCTGGCACCATTAGTGCGGGCGGTCATGAATGATAATTGCCTTTGCGTGATGGGGGGAGAAGGTAAAATAAAGGATGCAGCTGCTTTGTTTGACAACCTCATTTCCTTGCCGGATTAGGATGTGAATAGTATGCGGGGACGTTTTGCACCCAGCCCGACGGGCTATATCCATTTGGGAAATGTATGGACTGCCTTTCTTGCCTGGCTGCAGGTACGGCAACAGAATGGAACTCTGGTACTGCGCATAGAAGATATCGATGAACAGCGGTCTAAGCCTGTATATGTAAAGGCACTGCTGGAAGATCTGGCCTGGCTGGGGTTGGACTGGGATGAAGGGCCTGGAAAAGGCGGCTCTTACGGATCATATATCCAGCAGGAACGGTATCCGCTATATGAAAAAGCCATGCAGGAGCTGCAGGAAAAACATCTGTTGTACCCCTGTTATTGCAGCCGTGCCAGATTGCAGGCCATAGGAGCGCCCCATGAAGGGGAGCATCTTGTATATGATGGGCATTGTTATGGCATGACGGAAGAACAGCGCCGTCATATGGACCGGAAGCCATCCTGGCGCGTCCACGTCCCGGACGTTTCTGTCTCGTTTACGGATGGCTGCTATGGGGCTTTTTCGGATTATCTGCCCCGTGTTTGTGGTGATTTCGTCGTCCGGCGTGCCGATGGCCTGTATGCATATCAATTGGCCGTTGCCGTCGATGACGGAGCTATGGGCATTACCCATGTGCTGCGCGGCCGGGATTTGTTATCTTCGACAGCCCAGCAGATATGGCTCATGAAGGTGCTGGAGTATAGGGCACCTTCGTATACCCATGTTCCGATGCTGGTTGATACGTCTGGTAACCGTCTTTCTAAGAGACAGAAAGGCATAACAGTCCGCAGCCTTCGTGAACGCGGTGTCATGGCTGATGCCATTTTATCTGCACTGGCCCTGGCCGGCAGACTGGTTACGGAAAGGCGTCTGTATCATAAAGAGGAATTAGTCCGCCGGTGCGATTTTCAAAAGATGACGACGCAGGACATTGTTCTGGAAGATACCTGGCTGGATGAACTGCTACACGGATAATCAAAATATAATAAGTTTGGCTATGTTGTATCATACATACTGTAGGAAGAAACAAAATACATCTTGTTTTTTTCTGCAGTATTTTTTTATCTTTTTTTTCAGATCTTTATCAGATTAAGCAATATTATTGTCATCGGGTGTGAAAATGTGGTAAAATGTGGTGAAAAGTGATAGATAATACGGAAAGGGGGGCGACGCTATGTTCATGGGAGAATATTCGCATTCTATTGATACAAAAGGCCGTGTTATTATGCCGGCGAAATTTCGTGAAGAATTGGGAACGCATTGTATAGTAACCCGTGGACTGGAAGGCTGCCTTTCTGTATATACACAGGATGCCTGGAGAAATCTGGCTGATAAGATGAAAAAATTAAGGACCAGTAAAGAAAAGGTCCGGGCATTTAAACGATTTCTCTTTGGCAGTGCGGCCGAAGTTGAATTTGACCGTACAGGCCGTATCCTGATTCCCGGAACGCTGCGGGAATATGCCGGCCTTAAAAAAGAAGTTACAGTCATCGGCACAGGTGACAGCATAGAAATCTGGGACAAACAATCTTATGAAGAATATGCCGCCCGTACCGTGCCGGCGATGGAAGAGATTGCTGAAGATCTGGAAGATCTGGATCTGGACATATAGGAGTACTCATGGAATTTCATCATGTCAGTGTATTACGAAATGAAACAATTAATCATCTCATCGGTGATCCCCATGGTATATATGTAGACTGCACACTGGGAGGGGGAGGTCATTCCCGCGTATTGGCCGAACGGCTGGCCGGTGATGCAACGCTGATTGGACTCGATCAGGATGAGGATGCCATTGCGGCGGCTACAGCCCATATGAAAGGGACGGCCTGCCATTTTATACCGGTGCAGGAAAATTTCCGCAACCTGGGCCAGGTCCTGGACAAGCTGCACATAGATGCCGTGGACGGGGTCATGTTTGACCTGGGCGTGTCGAGTTACCAGCTGGATACGCCGGAACGGGGTTTTTCCTATATGCAGGACGGGCCACTTGATATGCGGATGGACCGGTCTGCCCGGAAAAGCGCTTACGATGTGGTCAATACATATAGTGAAGCTGAGTTATACCGTGTTGTCAAAGACTATGGGGAAGAACGCTGGGCCAGCCGTATTGCTGAATTTATCGTCAGGGAACGGCAGCAGAAGCCCATTAGTCATACGGCTGAACTCGTATCCGTCATCAAGAAAGCTATTCCTGCGGGAGCCCGCAAGGATGGACCGCATCCGGCCAAGCGGACGTTTCAGGCAATCCGGATTGAAGTCAATGATGAACTGGGTATTCTCCATGATGCCGTCGAAACGGCAGCGCAGCGGTTAAAACCGGGCGGACATATCTGTGTTATAACCTTCCATTCTCTGGAAGACCGCATTGTCAAGCAGACGTTGAAACGATTGGCAACGGATTGTATCTGTCCTCCCGATATGCCTGTCTGCACGTGTCACCATCATGCCATTTTAAAGATACAGCGCCATGCCATCACGCCGGGAGAAGATGAACTGGAACAGAATCCCCGGGCCAGAAGTGCTAAATTACGCGTCGGAATTCGTAAGTGATGGATAGGCAGAGGAATTTTCGTTTTTAATATTTGATTGGATGTGTTATAATATGCTGGCCAGAAAAGCTGGATATATTCACTATGAAGCGTCACGTTCTGTGGGGCACCGGACCGGTGCGGATGAAAGAAAATTCGCCAGGCTGCTTGCGCAGACTATATCTGTTTTACTGCTGGTATGCTTTTTCCTGCTGGCATACATTGCGCTTTCTGCCGTTAAAACTAATTTCAGCTATGCACTGATGCAGAAAAAGCTTCATGCCCAGCAGCTGCAGAGAGAAAATGAAGTGCTCCGCGTTGATATTGCCAAATTGGAGACGCCGGAACGAATTTATACGTCGGCGCAGAAACTCGGTATGACGGTCCCGGTGACCGTGCTGTATGGCCAGTCTCATGATAAGACGGGAACAGGTGACAGCAGCCGGTAAAGCGGGTATGAGCAGCCTTAATTTAAGGCTGCTATTGTTGTTTCCTGTTCTGTTAACATATGAATTACCTGTATAGGAGGAAATGAAATGAAATCAGTTAATGAACTCTGCAAACAAATTAAAGGTATATATAATGTGGATGGCAATGCCAATACTATGATTACGGGCATTTCGTCCGATTCCCGGTCAATCGAAAAGGGAGATTTGTTCGTCTGCTTCAGCGGCGTTCATACAGACGGGGCCGTATATGCTTCCCAGGCTGTAGAGAAAGGGGCCGTTGCAGTGCTTACGACCAAACATCTGGACCTTCCCGGCAATGCCGTGCAAATCATGGTGCCGGATGTGCATCATGCCGTTGAAGATATAGTTCCTTATTTTTATGATTATCCGGGAAAGAAAATGCGCATGATCGGCGTTACGGGGACAAATGGCAAAACGACGACGAGCCATATTATTTATCATATCCTGAAAGCTGCCGGCCATCGTGTGGGCCTTCTGGGAACCATCCATGCGCTGATTGACGATGAAGAACTTCCTATTCACAATACGACGCCGGATGTTATTGATCTGCAGCGCTTCCTGGCGCTTATGTATGACCGTGGCGTTACTCATGTCGTCATGGAAGTGTCGAGCCATGCCCTGGCTTTAAACCGCGTGGCCGGGATTGAATATGATACGGCGGTATTTACGAATCTGACACAAGATCACCTGGATTTCCACAAGACGATGGAAAACTATCTGGCAGCCAAATGCAAATTATTCCAGAACATCAGTCTCGATGAACATGTTAAGGATAATAAGACAGCTATAGTCAACATTGATGACCCTTATGCAGAAGGAATCCTGAAAACCTGCCACTGCAACGTACTGACCTACGGCGTAGAAAAAGCAGCTGATTTAAAAGCAGCTAACTTATCGGTGGAACTGAAACGTTCATCCTTTGATGTTACGGGACCCTTTGTCAATGTCCATCTGAATATGAACATTACAGGCTTGTTCAACGTGTATAATACACTGGCGGCAATCGGAGCTGCCCATGCAGAAGGCGTAGATGAACAGACGATTGATAAAGCTATCCAGTCTTTCCATTCCGTACCAGGCCGTTTTGAACTCGTAGAAGCCGGACAGGATTTTGCCATTGTCGTCGATTATTCTCATACGCCGGACAGTCTGGAAAAAGCATTGACGACAGCCCGTGCCATGAATCCGGTCCGTATACTCTGCGTGTTCGGCTGCGGGGGCGACCGCGATCGTACAAAACGTCCGATTATGGGACGTATTGCTGCAGAACATGCTGATATCCCCATCGTCACTTCCGATAATCCGCGGTCAGAAGACCCGGAAGCCATTGTTCAGGAAGTGGAAGCCGGTGTAAAAGATGGGTTGAAACCCGGCCAGCATCATGAAGTGATCGTCAATCGCCGTGATGCTATTTTCCGTGCCGTAGAATTGGCACAAAGCGGCGATATTGTACTGATTGCTGGTAAGGGGCATGAAGATTATCAGATATTGAAGACCGGTACCATCCATTTTGATGACCGTGAGGTCGCAAGGGATGCCGTGCTGGCTGCAAAGGGGAGATAAAAATGGCTGCGTTCACGTTACAGGAGGTAGAAAAGGCTACTGGCGGCAGACTGCTGTATCCCGTTGTGGACGATTCCGTATTTTCTCAGGTAGAGACAGATACACGGGCTATTACAGAAGGGGCGCTTTTTGTAGCTCTCAAAGGAGAAACATTTGATGGTCACGATTACGTGCTTCAGGCTAAAGAACGTGGGGCTGCCGGTGCCGTAGTAGCTGAAGACCGCCCTGAATATAAACAAGAGGGGTTTGCTGTTGTCATAGTTACGGATACACGCAAAGCATATCAGGACCTGGCGCGTTTTCACCGCCGCCGTTTTTCGATTCCTGTCATCGCCGTTACGGGTTCTGTAGGAAAGACTTCTACACGCAGCATGATTGCAGCCGTGCTGTCGCAGAAATATCGTGTGCTCCAGACAGAAAAAAATTTTAATAATGAAATCGGCCTTCCGAAAACGCTGCTGCAGCTTACGCCGGAACATAAGGCCTGCGTTGTGGAAATGGGCATGCGTGGTCTGGGGCAGATTGCGGAACTGGCGGCTATTGCAGAACCGGATATAGGTGTGGTCACCAATGTCGGCAAGAGTCACATTGAGCTGTTGGGGTCGCAGGATAATATTGCCCGGGCTAAAAGTGAACTCGTCCGGGCATTGTCAGAAGATGGCGTTGCCATACTGAATCAGGATGACTCGTATGTAGCGGCAATGGCCGATTTGTGCCGCGGCAAGGTAGTCGGATACGGTATTGAAAGCAATGCTGCTATCCGGGCCAGCCGCGTCGTCTGCAGTGAGAAGGGGCTGCGGTTTGCCTGTCGGTGCTTTGATCAGGTCATGGATATCCACATGCCGCTCATAGGCAGCCACAATGTCTATAATGCACTGGCTGCTATTGCTGTCGGACGGGTTCTGGGACTAACAGAACATCAGTTACAAAAAGGATTGTCCGAGTACCGCGGTATGCCAATGCGGCAGGAATTGATTCATCTTGGCGAATATACCTTTATCAATGATGCGTATAATGCAAATCCGGCTTCTATGAGTGAAGCGCTGAAATCGCTGGCGTTGCTGACAAAAGGACGGAAAATCGCTGTTCTTGGCGGAATGCTGGAATTAGGTGACTGGACAGTCCGGGAACATGAAAAAATAGGAGCTGAAGCAGCGGAATTAGGGCTGGATGCGCTCATTACCATGGGCAGTCCGGCATCCTATATTGCAGATGCTGCCAGAAAAAATGGGCTCGGCGCTGTATATACGGCACAGGATCATGCCGGGGCGGCGGATTGCCTCAGGCAAATTATCCAGCCGGGAGATACGGTTCTGCTTAAGGGTTCCCGGGGATTTGCCATGGAAAAGATACTGCCATATTTCGAAAGGAAGTAATGTGAATGTTAAATACACTGCTCTTTGGTTTTGCTGTCAGTCTGATCATAGCTCTGGCTCTGGGGCCGCTGGTCATCCGGGAACTGAAGAAATTTCATGCCCGCCAGTCTGAACGGGAAGAAGGGCCAGAGAGTCATAAATACAAGGCTGGCACGCCTACTATGGGCGGTATCCTGATTCTGACAGCGCTTGTCGTGTCCTGCCTTATTTTCAATCCCATGGATCTGCGCAAGGGACTGGCGCTGTTTCTGACACTAGGACATGGAATCATCGGTTTTCTTGATGATTCCATCAAGGCAGTCAAACACCGCAACCTGGGCCTTACGGCTAAACAAAAACTGGCCGGGCAATTCGTTATGGCAGCAGTATTCTGCTTTATTTTGAAGGAATATCTGAACTTTCCGACGACAGTATGGATTCCGTTTACGACATGGAATGTTGATTTGGGCATGTTGTATTACGTATTTGTCTTTGTCATGATTGTCGGTACGAGTAATGCCGTCAATCTGACGGACGGACTCGATGGGCTGGCAGCTGGTTCTTGTGCTATCACGTCGGTTGCCTACGTCGTTATTTCTGTCGCACTGGGATATGTCAACTTTGCTGTATTCAGTGCGGCGCTTACGGGCGCTTGTTTGGGATTCCTCTTTTATAACCAGCATCCGGCTAAAATGTTTATGGGCGATACGGGGTCGCTGGCTTTAGGCGGAGCCCTGGCGGCCATGGCGATTTTGACTAAGACGGAATTATTGCTTATCATTGCAGGCGGCCTGTATGTGATTGAAGCTTTATCGGTCATCATTCAGGTCGTATCATTTAAGACCCGCGGAGTACGGGTGTTCAAAATGAGTCCGATTCATCATCATTTTGAGCTTTCGGGCTGGAGTGAAGTCAAAGTAGTTACTGTTTTTTGGAGTTTTTCGGCTATTATGGCCATCCTTTCTATTTTTGTAGTCCTGGCATGCAAATAGGCTGCCATACATACTATATGAAAAAAAGCGGGTGTAGAGCATGAGCATAATGGATTTTTCAGGGAAACATATTTTGGTTATCGGTGCTGGTATCAGCGGCCGGGCTGCTTCAGAAGCACTGGCCAGTCATGGTGCTTCCGTTGTTCTCAATGATTTAAAGACAATCGATACACATCATGAGCCGTGGCCGGAATTGAAAGCTGATGGAATCCGTCTCGTGTTTGGCCATCAGGAAGCGGCTCTGCTGGATGGGATGGACCTCGTCGTTCCGTCACCGGTCATTTCCCCGGAAATCCCGATTATGAAGGAAGCGGCTGCCCGTCATATTCCCATCTGGAGTGAAGTAGAAGTCGCTTACCGGCTGACAGATGCTGAAATACTGGCTGTTACCGGTACGAATGGCAAAACGACGACGACGACACTTTTGGGAGATATTATGAAAGCGGCAGGCCGTGAAACGGTCATAGGTGGCAACATCGGTTACGGTCTTTCCGAACAGGCGGAAGACCTGCCAAAAGAAGATGTGGTCGTAGCAGAACTCTCCAGTTTTCAACTGGAATTTACACAGACGATGAAAGCGAAGGCTGCGGTCATACTGAATATCACACCCGATCACCTGGACCGGCATCACACTATGGAAGCGTACGCGGCAGCGAAAGAACGGATTTTCCATAATCAGGATAAATCCGATTATGCACTCCTGAATTATGATGATGCGCGCATTAAAGCCATGGAACCGGATATGACCGGGACCGTGTTGTGGTTCTCTACGGAACAGGAAGTTCCGGCAGGTGCCTTTGCAAAAGATGGACGGCTGATTTTACGTACGGATGGAAGTGATACGGAAATCTGCCGAGAAGACGAACTGAAATTATTTGGCAGGCATAATATCCAGAATTGCTTGGCCGCGGCGCTCATGGCGTATGTGGCAGGCGCACCACTTTCCGTTATTCAGCGTGTACTCCGGACGTTTGGCGGGGTAGAACATCGCATTGAACCTGTACGCACTATCAATGGCGTACCGTATTATAATGATTCCAAGGGTACTAATACGGATGCTTCGATAAAGGCATTGGAAGCTTTTTCCGGCCATCTGATACTCATTGCCGGCGGCCATGATAAGATGACGCCGCTCGATGAGTTCATGAATCTGGCTGCTCAAAAAGTAGATACGATGATTCTTATCGGTGATGCGGCGGACCGTTTTGAAAAAGCCGCAAAAAAGGCGGGCGTAAAAGATATCCGCAAAGCCGGCTACAGCATGGAACGGGCTGTCATGATGGCACGCAAGATTGCAGCACCGCCCCAGACCGTACTTTTGTCACCGGCCTGCTCCAGCTATGACATGTATGATAATTACGAACAGCGCGGACGTATGTTCAAGGGCATAGTAAACGCAATTTAAATAATGAATTCAGAGACAGGGAGGAAATAGAACATGCGCCGAGTGATTATTTCTGGTGGTGGCACTGGGGGGCATATTTATCCGGCCATTACCATTGCCCGGGCCATTGCCGATATTGAACCGACGGAATTTTTGTACGTAGGATCTAAAATCGGATTGGAAAACACCTTGATTCCCAATGAAGGCATTCCCTTTGTTACGATTGATGTACGGGGGCTGGAACGGAAGATTTCATTCCGTAATCTGGTGACATTGGGAAAGACCGCAGGCAGTCTGATCAAGGCAGAACATATTATTCATAAGTTTAAACCGGATGTTGTGATTGGCACGGGGGGCTTCGTTTGCGGCCCCGTTCTCCTGGCAGCCAGTCTGAGCGGGATTCCAACATTGGTACAGGAACAAAATGTCATTCCCGGTGTCACAAATACGATATTAAGCCGGTTTGTCAAATGTGTCGCTTTGGGATATGAAGAAGCGGCAGAGCGCTTTAAGCGGAAAGACATCCTGGTGTATACGGGGAATCCCGTACGCAAGGATATACTGACTGGTACGAAAGATCATGGACGGGCTTTACTGGGACTGGATCCGGACAAATTCACCCTACTGGTAGCAGGGGGAAGCCGGGGTGCCCGTTCTATCAATAATGCAATGATTGAAGTGCACCGGTATTTCCGGGACAGCAAGGATATCCAGATCCTTCATGTCACCGGCGACCACGAATACGACCGCGTCGTAGGACAATTGGAAGGTATTGATGGCAAAGGGCGGTATGGAGAAGGAAGCCACATCATTCCCTATCTCCATCACATGCCAGAAGCACTGGCTGCAGCTGATCTGGCTGTGTATCGGGCCGGTGCTGTGGGATTAGCGGAATTAACTGTGCGCGGACTTCCGGCTATACTGATTCCGTATCCCTATGCTGCCGAAGACCATCAGCGCTACAACGCACAGGCTCTGGTCATGTGCGGTGCTGCAAAAATGATCCTTGATAAGATGTTGACCGGTCGTGAACTGTTGGAAGAAATCGTTCATTTGAAAAATGATCCGGAAGCACTGAAGCGCATGGCTCAGGCGAGCAAATCCAAGGGCCGTCCCCAGGCTGCACATGATATTGCAGAACTGGCGCTTTCTATTGCCAAAGGCCCGAAATACCGTTCCCGCATACAGAAGGATGTGACTGATCATGATTAACTTAAATACTGTACAGCGCGTTCACTTCATTGGTATTGCCGGTGCGGGAATGCGTGCGATAGCAAACATTTTCATTGAAAAAGGTTTTACCGTCTCCGGATCCGACCTGCGTGTTTCCCTGACGACAGACCGGTTTGAAAAAATGGGTGCCCGGATCTGCATTGGCCAGCGGCCGGAAAATTTGCAGGATGCCCAGGTAGTCGTGATTTCATCTGCCATCAGGGAAAATAATCCGGAATTACAGGAAGCCCGCCGCCGCGACATACCGGTAATCCATCGTTCCGATGCCCTGGTGCATATTATGTCCTGGGGAAAGAGCATTGCCGTCGCAGGTGCCCATGGCAAGACGACAACCTCTTCCATGCTCGGACAGGTTTTTTATGAAAGCGGTACGGATCCGACACTGGTTATCGGCGGTGAAGTGGATTATCTGCATTGTAATTCTATTCTCGGAAAGGGAGACTATGTCATTGCTGAAGCTGATGAAAGTGATGGATCGTTCCTGAAAGAACATCCCTATATTGCTGTCATTACTAATATAGATGCGGATCACATGGATCATTATGGATCACTGGAAAATATCATCAAGGCATTTGGACAGTTTATCGGACAAATACATCCGGAAGGATTTGCTGTTCTCTGTTTTGAAAATGACAAGATACGATCCTTGGCAAATACCCTGAACAGACGGTATCTTTCGTATGGAATAGAAACACCGGCTGATTACAACGCCCGTAATATCCGGTATATTAATGGCCGGCTCCATTATGAAGTATGGCATGACGGTAAAGAACTAGGAACCATCAATCTCAATGTCCCTGGCCGTCACAATGTGCTGAATTCGCTGGCGACTACAGCCGTTGCTCTTCGTTGCGGTATTCCTTTTGATAAGATCGCCCATGCTCTTTCTCATTTCCATGGAGCTAAACGGCGGTTCCAGACGAAAGGCGTTGTCGATGATGTTTGGGTAGTCGATGATTACGCCCATCATCCTACGGAAATCAATGCTACACTTACGGCTGCCCGCGATATGGGGACTCATCGCGTGGTGTGCCTGTTTCAGCCGCACCGGTATACACGGACCCAGCTTTTGCTCAACAAGTTTGGAGGAGCTTTTACCGGTGCTGATAAATTGATCGTCACCGATGTCTATAGTGCTGGCGAAGATCCGATCCCCGGAGTCACGGGCAGGCTGATTGCCGATAAGGTCCGGGAAACGACAGGGCAGGATGTGACTTATATTGCCGATAAGAACGAGCTTGTCCCGTATCTGCTTAAGAATGCACGGCCAAAAGATCTGGTCATTACTATGGGGGCCGGTGATATTTATACCATAGGGGAACGATATATTGAAGAAGCCAGGAGGGGGAAGTAATCATGGACACACTGCAGGATAAGAATATTGCCGTTATTGTAGGCGGACCTTCAACGGAAGCGGAAGTATCGCGCCGTACAGGAGCTGCCATTGCCGGAGCACTGCAGGAAAAGGGGTATCATGCGGAACTTCTGGAACTGGTGCCGGATAAGCTTGCCAGTCAGCTGCAGGATAAGAATATAGATATTGTTTTTAATGCGCTTCATGGACATTACGGAGAAGATGGTGTATTGCAGGGATTATGTGAAATGATGGGAATTCCCTATACCGGTCCGGGCGTCATGGCCAGTGCCGTCGGTATGAATAAGGTCATGAGCAAGTGCGCGTTTCAGGGAGCGGGAATTGCAACAGCACCCTTTGCCTATTATTTCAATACGCAGGACGAAGATGCTATCGCTGCTGATATTATCAAACGGTTTTCTCTGCCTGTAGTCATAAAATCGGCAGGGCAGGGGTCCAGTATTGGTACGGTAATCGTTCATTCAGAAGACGAAATACGAAGCGCATTGAACGAAGCGTTTAAGTACAGCAATTCTATTGTGGCTGAAGCATTCATCGACGGGGATGAGTTTACTGTTGCTGTCATGGATGATATGGCCTTTCCCGTCATTCAAATTGTTTCCAGTACAGGAAAATATGACTATTATTCCAAGTATGCTCCCGGCGTAGCAAAACATCTCTGTCCGGCACCTATTTCGCCGGAACTGACAAAAAAGATGCAGAATCTGGCTTTGGACGTATTTCATCTTTGCCATTGCAGCGGTATTTCCCGCGTCGATATCATGACGGACAAAGAGGGAAATCCCTTTGTACTGGAAATCAACACGGTTCCGGGCATGACGGCGACCAGTCTGGTCCCCGATGCGGCCCGTGCAGCAGGCATAGAATTTCCCGATTTATGTGAACGCATTCTAAAGGAAGCATCTGTCGGAAAATTTTAGATTAGGTAGAGTTTTGTGATTATATACAGGTTTATACTATGACAATGGATAAAAAAGGGACATATTCCCCGGCTTCTGATACAACTTCATATCAAAGTGAAAATGATCCATATGGCATTAAAAAGCGTACCCATGATGTCTTCGTGCCGCCTCAGGTAGAAGACACTTCCTATGTGCCTCATCAGGATGTGACGGAGGCACAGGGGAAAACGCAGAAGCGGATTGCCCGACGCCGGGCCAGAAGCCAGCGGAAAAAACTTGCCAGGCAGAGACAACTGCGCCGCCGGAACCGCAGACTGGCTGCCGTAACAGGTATTATTTTTGTCTTTTTTGTCTGGCTTATCCTGCGATTTCTTCCCATTCCTTTTGGAACCGTCATCATTGATGGGAATGAGCGGATGTCCTTTGATGATGTATATCAATCCTGCGGCATACAAAACGGGATCATTAATGTGATACAACTATCGCCGGACCGGATGCGGGAACGAATGGAAAAGGATTTACGGGTAGCAAGTGCGGACATCAGCCGCGAATTCCCGGCGACTATCCATATCCGCATGCAGGAGCGGCAGACTGTTGCTGTCATCACCACGATGTATGGTTTTGCTTATGTGGATGATACGGGAAAGGTCATTGAGACAGCCCCGCAAATTAAAGGCGTATCGGCCCCTTTGATTACTGGTAAAAAAGTAGACACTCTGCTCCTTGGCGATACTATTCATGATCAGTCCATTCGCGATTCTCTTTCGTATTTGAAAAGCCTTGAACCAGAACTTCGTAAGGATATTACAGAAATCAATGTAGGGAATCCAGACAATATTATTGCCTATACAAGCGAATCTCTTCCTGTTCATCTGGGAAGTGCTGATGATCCGGCAGGACGGGCGGAGATGACGAAAGAGCTGCTGCAGGAAGTAAAGCGCAATCATCTTTCTGTCCAGTATATCGATACGGATCCTCGTGCCCCGCTTGTTAAAAGCAGTTGATAGGAAAGATTTTTCAAATAGCTGTAGATTAATTCCTGAATATAGTGTAAAATAATAAAGAAATCCTATCAGTACAAGAGTGTATACTTTTTTGAAGGAGGAACTAGTAAGATGGCAGATAATGCAAACATAAAAGTAATAGGTGTCGGTGGCGGCGGCAACAATGCTGTCAACCGTATGATAGAAGCAGGCTTACAGGGTGTACAGTTTATTTCTGTCAATACAGAAGATCAGGTGCTGGAAATTTCCAAAGCGGATGTTAAAATCCAGATTGGTGAAAAGCTGACCCGCGGTCTTGGTGCCGGCGCTAATCCACAAATCGGTGAACAGGCTGCCCTGGAAAGCAAGGAAGAAATCATCAAGGCCCTGCAGGGTGCTGATATGGTGTTCGTTACAGCCGGCATGGGCGGCGGTACGGGTACTGGTGCGGCACCTATCGTGGCAGAATGTGCCAAAGATCTCGGTGCACTTACGGTAGCTGTCGTTACAAAACCTTTTACGTTTGAAGGGAAGCGCCGCCGCGAACAGGCTGAAAAAGGGACGGCATATCTGAAGGAAAAGGTTGATACGATTATTACTATTCCGAATGATAAGCTGCTGCAGATGATTGACAAAAAGACACCGTTGAAAGACGCATTCCTGAAAGCCGATGATGTATTGCGCCAGGGTGTACAGGGGATTTCTGATCTGATTACGACGACGGGCCTCATCAACCTCGATTTCGCCGACGTGAAGACCGTCATGTCCGACCAGGGCGAAGCCATCATGGGAATTGGCCTGGGAACTGGTGAAAACCGTGCCCTCGATGCGGTTGATGCAGCGATTCACAGCCCGTTGCTTGAAACAGGAATCGACGGTGCGCAGAGCATTCTCCTCAACGTTACAGGCGGCCCCGATGTCAGCTTGTATGAAATCAACGAAGCGGCAGAAAAAATTGCAGAAGCAGTTGACCCGGATGCCAATATTATCTTTGGCCAGGTTATTGATCCGGATATGGAAGAAGATTCTATCCGCATTACTGTTGTTGCGACAGGCTTTGGCAAAGAACCGTCCACGATTCCGTCTTTTGGCCAGGATGGTGGTAAAGCCGATAAAGCTGATCTCGGCGGTGTAGAAATTCCGTCGTGGATGAAATAATAGAGCAAATCAAAAAGCGGATCCTGGTGGACCCGCTTTTTTTCAATCAGTCGTTATATACTCCTGGGAGGAACGAATTATGAGATGTCCATTCTGCAAAGGTGATGATACGAAAGTAACCGATTCGCGGGCAACGGATGACGGGAACGCTATCCGCCGCCGACGGGAATGTCTGAAATGCGGCCGTCGTTTTACGACGTACGAAATGGTAGAAGAAGTGCCGCTTATCGTGATAAAGAAAAATGGCAGCCGGGAATTATTTGACCGCAGTAAAATATTGAATGGCCTTCTCCGTGCCTGCAACAAACGGATGGTTACGCGGCAGCAGCTGGAAGAAATCGTCAATCGGGTGGAACGGGAAATACGCAATTCCCTTGTCCAGGAAGTTTCCAGTGTACATATCGGTGAACTCGTGCTCAATGAACTGAAACATGTCGATGAAGTCGCGTATATCCGGTTTGCCTCAGTGTACCGCCAGTTTGCTGATCTGGATAGCTTTATGGCAGAACTGAAACGGCTGATGGGGTCCGACAAGAAGAAAGCATAACCCAGAAAAGGAGATATTATGACAGATCACTATATCGATAATTTTTTAAATGACGTACTACCTCATTTGCGGATTGCTGTCATTGGAGACATTATGGTAGACCGCTATGTATTTGGCAAGGTGGAACGCATATCACCAGAAGCTCCGGTACCGGTAAACCGTGTAGATCATATCAAATCAGTTCTCGGCGGGGCTGCCAATGTGGCATCGAATCTGGCTAATCTTGATTGCAATGTGTACCTGGCCGGACTGATTGGTGATGATGACAACGCACGCCTGCTGAGAAGCCTGCTCGATGAATCGGGCATCGATGGGTCCGGCCTGGTTGCCCGCAGTCATCATGCGACGACGACGAAGATGCGTATACTGGGAGCACGCCAGCAGATGGTACGCCTTGATTTTGAAGAGATTACACCTCTGGACGATCTGGAAACAGCAGAACTTGCGACCTGGCTTGACGTCTGCATCCACTCCGGTCTGGATGGAGTCATTTTATCGGACTATCATAAAGGCGTTCTGACTGATAAAGTTGCCAGACAAATCATTCGTACCGTAAAGGCTGCCGGCATTCCCATTCTCGTCGATCCTAAGGGCAAAGACTGGTCAAAATATGATGGGGCGGACTTTGTTACGCCTAATATGAAGGAATTATCTGAATGCGCCGGATATGAAGTGGCCAACGAGGGCAGTGAAGTAGTTAAGGCCGCCATGGAACTGCATAAAAAATATGATTTTGCCAATCTGATGGTCACCCGTTCAGAAAAGGGGATAACCGTCGTCAGCCACGATGGCCGCGTCTGGAATAATCCGGCTACAGCACAGGAAGTATTTGATGTATCCGGTGCCGGAGATACGGTTGCGGCAGCGTTTCTGGCAGCTATTGCCGGTCATCTTTCTATTCGTACGAGCCTTCAACTGGCAAACGCCGCTGCCGGTATCGTCGTCAGGAAGGTCGGTACATATCCGGTCCACCGCAGTGAACTCATCCAGCTCTGGACGCAATGGCAGCCCCCGCGCTGGTCCCCCTATACAGCACTGGACTGGGATCAGACAGCCCGGAAAATCCGCAGCTGGCAGGAACGGGGAGAAACGGTTGTTTTTACAAATGGCTGCTTTGATATCCTGCATCGAGGCCATGTATTGTATCTGCAGCAGGCGGCAATGCTGGGACAACACCTGATCGTAGGTTTAAATTCTGATGATTCTGTGCGCCGCCTGAAGGGACCGGCACGGCCTTTAGTGCGGCAGGAAGACCGGGCTGTCTTGCTGAATGCTCTCGGCTGTGTCGATGATGTCGTCATTTTTAATGAGGATACGCCTCATGATCTGCTTTCTGTCCTGAGACCAGACATTCTTGTCAAAGGCGGCGATTATAGGGCTGAAGATGTAGTCGGCAGGGAATTTGTTAAACGGGTTGAAATCATTTCTTTTGAAGAAGGGTACTCGACGACAGGTTTAGTCAATAAGATTGTTGATTTAGTAAAGAAGGGGATTCTATGAAAATTGTAACAGGTGGTGCCGGATTTATCGGCAGCAATATTGTAAAACAACTGAATAATCGCGGAATCGATGATATTCTTATCGTCGATGACCTGACGGACGGCCGTAAATGCCGTAATCTGCAGGGGTTGTCTTTTTATGATTATATGGATTATGAAGACTTTGCCCAGGAAATGGCTGATGATACCTTTGATTGCGGATACATCGATGTAGTATTCCATGAAGGAGCCTGCTCCGATACGATGAATTACGATGGACGCTACATGATGAAAAATAATTATGAAGGCAGCAAAAATCTGCTCCGGTACTGCATGCAGCGCAAGATACCTTTTTTGTATGCTTCTTCTGCCTCTACCTATGGCAGTGGCAAACATGGCTTCCGTGAAACCCCGGAATGTGAACAGGCATTGAATCCATATGCATACTCCAAGCTTCAGTTTGACCGTTTTGTGCGGCGCATGCTGCCCTTGTCAAAAGGACAGATAGTAGGTTTCCGTTATTTTAATGTATTCGGCCCCCAGGAAAATCACAAGGACCGTATGGCATCCCTTATCTATCAGAAGTATCATGAATTGCAGAAAACCGGAAAAATTACACTTTTTGAAGGCACTGGCGGTTTTGGCAATGGAGAACAGGTACGTGATTTTATTTATGTCAATGATGTAGTCAATGTAATCTTTTATTTCTGGGAACACCCGGAACTTTCCGGCATCTATAACTGCGGCACTGGTACGGGGCATACGTTCAATGATTTTGTCCACGGTATCATCGAATATTGCGGCAAAGGAACGATTGAATATGTTCCCTTTCCGGAAATCCTCAAGGGAAAATATCAAAGTTATACTCAGGCCGATACGACGAAACTGATGGCTGCCGGATATGACCGGGGATTCACACTGCTCCATGAAGCAGTGAAAGAATATTGCAGCATATTGGAAAAAAGTGACGGTTATTACGAATGAGACGGGCTGTTTTTCTGGACCGCGACGGCGTCCTGAATGTAGATACTCATTATCTGCACCGTATCAGTGACGTCATCTGGGTGCCGGGGGCAAAGGAAGCAGTATCATTACTGACTCGTCTGGACTATCAAATTTTTATCGTTACCAATCAAAGCGGGATTGCCCGTGGGTATTATACAGAATCAGATGTACAGATACTGCACCAATGGATGTGCCAGCAAATATCTGAGGCTGGCGGCAGGATAACGGCTGTTTATTATTGTCCGTTTTTAGAAGGTGCACCTCTGGAGAAATATAATAAAAAAAGCGACTGGCGGAAACCGGCTCCGGGAATGGTGTTGCAGGCCGCCAGAGAGTATCACGTCGATTTGTCTCATTCATTTATGATCGGAGACGGCCTGCGCGATATAGAGTGCGCCCATGCTGCCGGGATAGACGGCTATCTCTTTCAGGGAGGGCGTCTTGATGACTTTGTCAGAGAAATTATAGAAATGAGGACACGTCATGAAGGACTATAAAAATATTCTGATTATCAAAATGAGTTCTCTTGGTGATGTACTTCATGCCCTGCCGACATTGTATGCCCTGCGTAAAAATTGTCCACAGGCCCGCATCGTCTGGGCCGTGCATCAGAATTTTTCCGCTGTTCTCCCAGGTAAACCCTATATTGACGATGTTATTTATATTGACAAGAAAAAGTTGAAAAGTTTCTCTTATCTGCGTGGGTTGCGAAAGAAGCTTCATGACTATCATTTTGACCTCTGCCTGGACTTGCAGGGACTGGCCAAAAGTGCCATTGTGGCCTGGTGTAGTGGTGCAAAAGAAAAGTATGGCTATTGGGAAATGAGGGAAGGCAGCTTTCTGGTTAGTAAAGGTCTGGCGGGTACTCATCAGTATGACCATGTCATTGAACGGTACCTGGATACAGTCCGGGTTCTGGGAGGCCGTGTTGATGAGATTGCATTTCCTCTCCCGTCCATTGAAAAAGAGAAAGGTATTATGAAGGAACGATTCAGGGCTTTAGGTCTTACCGGGCCTTATATAGCTGTTGTGCCCGGTGCCCGCTGGTCTGTCAAAGAATGGCCGTTGCCATACTGGACAGAATTCCTGAGGCGTGTAACGGCTTCGGGGATGGGAGCTGTTATTCTGGGCAGTGCTGATGACACAGTAAAAGGACAGGTCATTTCCCGGGATGCGGAGACCGGCATTTATGATTTTACGGGCAAGACCAGCCTGCGGGAATTGATGGCGGCTATTTCGTCATCCCGTTTATATATCAGTGCCGATACGGGGCCGCTCCATATAGCCAATGCCTTAAAAAAAGAATTGATTGCTTTGTTCGGTCCTACTTGTCCGGACAGGACCGGCCCGTATGGAGGTCCTGATAGTTCGTACATACACATGATTATTTCTCCTACATCCCAGGCGACCCCGGATCACCCCTTAGTCAATGATCCGGAATGCATGTCCCAGATTACCGTTGATACAGTGTGGCATACGTACATACAGGCGATAAAGAAGGTGAATGGATGATCAATCTTCGTCATAAAAAAATTATAGTAACATTTCTCATGCATCTCGGCGATCTGATTTTAATCACTCCTTTTCTGCAGGTGTTGCGCCGCCATGCCACAGGTTCTGATATCACCCTGGTCGTTGATGAAAAACTGGCCGATGTGGTCCGCTATAATCCTAATATCGATCACCTGGTAACGGTAGATAAAAAAGGAAAGGATAACTCTGTCGGTGCACTCTGGCACATTGGGAGGAATTTGCACCGCAATCATTATGATATCCTCATTAATCTTCATCCTAACGAACGGACCAGCTTTCTGGCGTTTGCCATACATGCCAGGGAATTTGATGGTATGAGTCATTTCCTGTTCCGCCCGTTCATGCACCGGTATACGCGGCTTGACAGGACGCACCTGCATGCGGCAGACATGTATATCAACGTATTGGAACAGATGGGGATAGAAGACCGGCGCAACGATGGCCTGCAATTTCTTACTTGCCCGGCATGGGAACAGACTGCCCATGAATTTTATGCTGCCCAGGGAGTGGAAACCGGTGATAAGCTCATCGGTTTTAATATTGGCAGTGCCGTTCCGCAGAAACGCTGGCCGCCCCGGCGCTTTGCATCAGTAGCTGATTATTTTAGTGAGAACGGATATCGATGTGCTTTCTTTGGAGGCCCTATGGACATCGATATGGTCCGGGAAGCGGCGGAGCTGATGAAATATCCTCCGGTCATTGCGACGGGAAGATTTTCGCTGGGAGAATTAGCGGCAGCCATCCGCTGGTGCTCGCTATTTATTACTAATGACAGCGGGCCCATGCATGTCGCCGTCAGTCAGAAGGTCCCTGTCGTCGCCCTGTATGGACCGAGCAACCCGATGTTTTATGGTCCCTATACGGATAAGGCCATTGTCCTTGAATCGACAGACCACTATGAAGTTGGAAAAAGTATGAAAAAAATCATTAAGGAAGGAAAATATCAGGGGATTTCCGTTATTTCAGCAGCCCAGGTCATTGAGGCGGCAGAAGAACTGTTGCAACGGTATCCGCAACAGGCTGCTGCATTGTAATTGAAAAGGTTGTGCAAATAGCGTATAATGTAAACTATGAAGTAAATCTACGGACTAATCGGAGGTGTGATATATGAAGAAAGTAATGTTGATAGGTGCTCTTATTGCAGCTGTTTCCATAGGTTCTGTTGCCTGTGCCGCACCCAATAAAAATCCGCAGGCGGGAGATCTGAAAGCCAACGTCAATTACGGCTTTGATCAGAAAGAAGGAGGCCGCAGTGCCCATAGCCGCTTCAGTGGCGGAGACGTCACATACACGATCAATGATAAGGTGGATGTGCAGTACGTCAATAATTATACAAAGGGTGATGACGGGGACAAACTGAATGAACATTATTTACAGGGTGTGTACCGGTTTACTCCTTATGTCTCTGCCTATGGCGGCATGAGTTATGTCAAAGCCGATACTTATAGAGATCAGCATTTTTATGGCTATCAGGTCGGCTTGAAAGGGCAGATACCGATTGGCGAACGCTGGCAGGGATTTGCGTCAGTAGGCGTTGGTGATGATGTCAATTCCTATTCGGTCGGATTAGGATATGATATTACAAAAGACTGGGATGCTCATATCATGTACCGGCGCGCAGATATTGATGTCGACAATTATGATGATACGGTAAAAGGCTGGCAGATTGGGATGGGGTATAAATTCTAGATATCCTGTATGTGCCAGGCCATTGCCCGGTTCGTGGGGAGACTGTCGTTGAGACAGTCTCTTTTTTCGTTGACAGTATCCTCTTCGACACGTATAATAACACGTGACATGTGCTGTGGTTGAAAGTCGATGTCAGTCGCAGACAAAGCGATCCACGTAAGGAATCCAAAGTGATTCTGATCATAGTGCGGCCTAGAAGTAAGTCCTGCCGTAACATGCGAGAGGGCTAGTAGTGGGGGATGATGTACATCTATGAGCGAACGTCCCAGCAGGCGAGTGTGGGGGTAAAGACCAGGTCAGACATGTCAGGGGCTGTCGCGCTGCGGCAGCTCTTTTGCATATACAGAGGCATAGTGTCTGCTACAGGTAAATGGAAAAAGCTGTTACAATTTCATTACATTTGTTTTGTAACGGAAAATCCGTTTGACGTTTAGAATGTCATATTGTACAATATAAAGGTATTTATTTCCAACAGTTTTTAGGAGGAGAGTCCCATGGATAAGGCGCGCATTGCAAAAATGGAAAGAGAATTACAATGCAATCCTTATGATAGATTCATGCAATTTCATGTTCTAAAAGCTGATGAAGATGATACGGAACTGGTGTTTCACAATGTAGGAACGAAATGGGGAAATCCCAATGGAACACTGTATGGTGGCGTTTTGTATTCTATGGCTGATTCAGCGATGGAAACGGCGTGTGCCGTTGCAGGAAAAGCTGTCCTGACGCTGGACCTTGCAATGAATTATCTGCGTCCGGCACTGGCGGATACGGTTATTTGTGCTAAGACCCACATTTTGCATAACGGCCGGACGACTATGGTAGTAGTCTGCGATTTTTATGATGACAGCGACCGCTATCTGGCACATGGCAAGGGGACGTACTTTGTTACCGGTGCGTACCAGTACCAGTCTGATAAAGGAGAAACGGCAGATGAAGGATGAACGGACAGAAATGTCAGATGTGCTGAAACGACGGGTGTTCAATATTCATCAGGGCGTTACACAGATTCCGTACTTCAAGAATCTTCCCTGTAAAATCCAGGATGTAGATGAAGGATGGGTACGTGTAGCTTTCGATATTACGCCGAATCTTTGCAATTATCGTGGTATAGCTGCAGGTGGCGTTCTGGCAGCTTTTTGTGATACGCTGATGGGAATGGCCAGTCGTTCATTAGGGTATCAGGTAACGACATTAGAAATTAACATGAATTACATCCGCCCTGTTCATCCTGGGCAGGATCTGATTGGCGTCGGTCAGGTCGTTCATCATGGCGGACGGACGATTGTAGCGGAATGTGAACTCATGGATGAAAACGGAAAAGTAGTGGTCAAAGGGCGTTCTTCTTTTTATATTCTACGCAAATATGATGATTAGAGCGTCTTTTGTGCGTGAACGTATTAAAAAAATGGAAGGTTGGTATCAATATGGATTTTGCTTTTAATGAGGAACAGCAGGAAATCATCAAGGTTGTCAGGGATCTGGTGCAGAAAGAAATCGTACCGTATGCAGGAGAAATGGATGAACAGGGGAAAATGCATGAAGGCCTGCTTGATAAACTGGCTGCTCAGGGACTCCTCGGCGTAGCCATCCCGGAAGAATTTGGCGGAGCCGGCCTTGACGCTATTACGATTGCTGCTATTTATGAAGAACTGGCCAAGGGATGTGCCGGAGTAGCGACGTCGGTTGCAGCTAATGCCCTCGCTTCCTATCCTGTCATCATAGCTGGTAATGATGAACAGAAAAAGCGCTATTTTGATATTATCAATGAAAATAATCTGGCTGCATTTGCCCTTACGGAACCCGGGACTGGCTCTGATGCCGGTTCTGTTTCCACCAGAGCTGTCAAGACGGAAGACGGCAGCGGATATGTGTTGAACGGAACAAAATGCTTTATAACAAATGGAGCTCTGGCAGAAGTATTCGTCGTATTCGCCAATACGCGTAAAACTCCGAGCATCCGCGGACTGACGGCGTTTATCGTGCGTAAGGGAACACCGGGATTTACTGTGGGAAAAGCAGAAAATAAAATGGGCATACGTGCTTCCAATACGACTGAACTGATTTTCCAGGACTGCTTTGTTCCGGTAGAAAATCGTCTGGGCCGGGAAGGTCATGGTTTCCGTATTGCCATGGAAACATTGGATGCGGCACGTCCCTTTGTTGGCTCCATTTCTGTCGGTATTGCTGAAGCGGCGTTCCGTGCCTGCAGTGAATACGCCAAAGTACGCGTTCAATTTGGCAAGCCCATTGCTTCCTTTGAAATGGTACAATCGATGATAGCCGATATGGCTATGAAAGTGGAAGGCGCACGCCTTCTTGTCCAGCGCGCATGCTGGATGAAAGACCAGGGCATGGAGTTCTCCCGGGAAGCAGCCATTGCTAAATGTAATGCTTCTGACGTTGCCATGCAGGTGACGACAGATGCCGTACAGGTCATGGGCGGATATGGCTATATCAAAGAATATCCTGTCGAAAAGTATATGCGTGATGCGAAAATCATGCAGATTTATGAAGGAACGAACCAAATTCAGAGATTGGTTATTGCAAATAAAACACTTTACTGATACAATATATCCATGCAAAACATGGCTATGAAGAAGAGAGTAGCACAGTAATCTGGTTACAGGGAGCGGTTGCCACCGATTGAGAGCGCCGTGCCAGTTGTGCTGCACGTTCACTTTGGAGCTTCCTGTTGAAGATCAGTAGGCAGGACGGGTATTCCCGTTACAGGATACAGGAGTACAAATTAGGGTGGTACCGCGAATCAGACTTTCGCCCCTTGAGGGGTGGAAGTCTATTTTTTTTAGAGGAGGAGAATTCCATGATTAATGAAAAAATTGAAGCAATCAAGGCTGCTGTCAGCGAACAGATTGCCAGGAGCAAGGGACTCCAGGATGTCCAGGATATACGCGTCAGATATTTAGGCAAAAAAGGTGAATTGACGGCTATCATGAAAGAAATGAAAAATCTGTCCAAAGAAGAACGGCCTAAAATTGGTCAACTTGTCAATTCAGCCCGGGCAGAAATCGAAGAACATCTGAAAGCCAGAATGAAGGAAGTCAAAGAACAGGAACTGGCGGATAAAATCCAGTCTGAAAAAATTGATATCACTCTTCCCGGCCGCAAACCGGTCATGGGACACGAACACATTTTGCATCAGACATTACGTGAAATGGAAGAATCATTCCTGCGCATGGGGTTTTCCATTGTCACAGGCCCGGATATCGAATCAGATTATTTTAATTTCAAATGTCTGAACCTGCCTGATGATCATCCGGCACGGGATATGCAGGATTCCATGTACGTCACAGACGACATCCTCCTGCGGACTCATACGTCGGGGATGGAAGCAAGGACTCTGCAGGCCCACAAGCCGAATGAACCGTTTAAGATGATTGCGCCTGGTAAAGTATACCGTTGTGACTATGATGCAACCCATTCTCCGATTTTCCATCAGATGGAAGGCATGATTGTGGATAAAAATATCCGCTTTTCTGATTTGAAAGGTATTCTGGAAGACTTTCTCCATGACATGTTTGGCGCCGATACGCGCGTCCGTTTCCGTGCCAGCTATTTTCCATTTACTGAACCGAGCGCGGAAGTAGACATTTCCTGTGTTATGTGCGGCGGCAGAGGCTGCCGGGTATGCTCTCATACGGGATGGCTGGAAATTCTCGGCTGCGGTGTAACTAACTGGGAAGAACTACGCTTAAACGGTTATGATCCCAAACAGGTAAATGCCTTTGCTTTTGGCATGGGCGTGGAACGTATTGCCATGCTGAAATATGGCATCGACGATCTGCGTTTGTTCTATGAAAATGATATGCGGTTCTTAAACCAGTTCTAGGAGGTTATACATAATGAAAAGTTCACTTCTTTGGATGCAGGATTATGTCGATGTAGACATGAATCAGGATATGCAGGCCTTTGCTGATACACTGACCATCGCTGGTATTCCCGTAGAACAGGTAGAATACTGGGGAAAAGATATAAAAAATGTCGTAACTGGCAAGATTCTGAAAATAGAAAAACATCCCGATGCAGATCATCTCGTCATCTGCCAGATTGATGTGGGAACAGAACAACTTCAGATTGTCACGGGCGCTTCTAACGTACGGGAAGGACAGATTGTCCCCGTTGCCGTTCATGGCGCTCATCTTCCAGGAGGCGTTAAAATCAAGCGCTCCAAACTGCGGGGCGTACCGTCCAACGGCATGCTTTGTTCTGCCCACGAATTAGGATTCGATGATAGTGTTCTCCTGCCGGAAGAACGGAGCGGAATCTGGATTCTTCCGGCGGATACGCCTGTCGGGGTCGATGCAGTCAAGTATTTACAACTTCGTGATGTTGTATATGAATATGAACTGACTGCCAATCGGGCCGATTGTTTTTCCATGGTCGGCTTATCACGGGAGTTTGCTGTATTGAGTGGGAAAACTGCCCGGTACCCGGAAATAACCGTTGCAGAAAATGATGAAACCATTGATGGCAAGGTGCAGATTTCTATTGATGATGAAGAATTATGCAACCGGTATACAGCCCGTCTTCTGACTCATATCAAAATCGGCCCGTCTCCGCTCTGGATGCAGCAGCGTCTGCGCAAGTCCGGAGTCCGTCCTATTAATAATATCGTCGATGCCACGAACTATACGATGATTGAATTGGGAATCCCTCTTCATGCCTATGATTATGACAAAGTAGCCGGGCACCATCTCATTGCCCGCCGGGCGAAAGCTGATGAAGCAATGAAAACATTGGATGGTATAGATCGCACACTGAATGATAATATGCTGGTTATTGCCGATGAAGAAAAGCCCTGCTGCATTGCCGGCATCATGGGTGGATTCGATTCAGAAGTAACGGAACGTACGCAGACGGTCATCCTGGAATGCGCATCATTCAAAGGATCTAATATACGCCATACCGGCCGTATGCTGGGCCTTCGCTCGGAAGCTTCGGGACGGTTCGAACGCGGGCTGGATGCTGATAGCTGCATTAATTCCATTAATCGGTGTGCCCAACTTCTGCAGGAAATGGGAGCCTGTGACGTAGCCAAAGGAATCGTCGATGTCTATCCGCAGCAGCAAAAGACTACTTATATTACATTCACGGCTGACCAGGTCAACGCCTTCCTGGGAACGGATATTCCGGAAGAACAGATGATGCACATTCTGGAAACTCTTCAGTTTACTTTGCAAAAAGACGGTGATACGATTACGGCAACTGTGCCCAGCTATCGTGGAGACTGCACGGAAATGCCGGATATTGCTGAAGAAGTAGCCCGTATTTATGGCTATGAACATATTCCGTCTACACGTCCCTGGTCTGATATTACCGTAGGCGAACCGGGGTTTGAATATGATGTGACGGAGAAGATTTCCCGCATCCTTTGCAGCAGCGGTTTAAATGAAACTGTTACTTTCAGCTTCATGCATCCGGATCAGCTGAAAAAACTGTTATATAAAGATGGGGATCCGGTCTATCAGGCTGTGCCTATTATCAATCCTATAACGGAAGATTTCCCCCTTATGCGGACGACACTGATTCCTTCATTAATGGACGTCCTGGCCCGCAACCAGGCAGTCAAAAATCCGTCTGTGGGCATTTATGAAATAGCTCCTGTCTATATTCCGAAAGAACTTCCTGTAAAAGAACTTCCAGAACAGAAATTGTGTGTCAGCGGCCTTCTTTACGGTCTGCGCACTACAGGAGAATGGCCAGTACAAGCGTCGGACTACGATTTTTATGACGTTAAGGGCCTCGTAGAAGCGGTCCTTTCCGGACTTGGTATCCATGCGGATATTGAAGTATCTGATTATGCGCCGCTTCATCCCGGCAAGGCGGCCCGTTATGTGAAGGACGGCAAGGTTCTTTGTAATTTTGGCGAACTTCATCCGAAAGCTATGGATAATTATGATGTGACAGGCCCGGTATATATCTTTGAAATGTACATGGATGCTATCATGCCGTTCATCAATCTTATGCCTGATTACCATAAAGTTGCCAAATTCCCGGCTTCCAGCCGCGATCTGGCGTTCCTTGCGCCGGTTGACACAAGCAACCAGGCTATTCTCGATATCATCCGGGAAAAAGGCGGAGACTATCTTGAAGCCGTTCATCTCTTTGATTTGTACCAGGGAAAACAAGTTCCCCGGGGCTATAAGAGCCTTGCCTATAATCTGGTATTCCGCTCTGAACAAGGGACGCTGACCGACCAGGACATCCAGACTCCTATTGATGCCATTCTGACTGATTTAAAAGAAAAATTAAATTGTGAATTGCGATAATCGCATAGAGATGTAATGAAATATGCCGTGATACTTATTTTGTACGTAATGACAACGGAGCTGTTAGTGGTGACAGCTCCGTTGTTCATTACGGCAGGAGTAGCATCAGAACTGGCATTGTAGGCCGTTTTGGCTGTTGTCAATCCCAGGGTTTTGTGATATGATGTAGAGTGTAGTATGGTGTTTTATAGATAATAAAAAGGGTATTATACCCATAAGGAGGACATACTAATAATGAACGTAACAGTAAATGAAGTTGATCAGCACAAAGTAACACTGCACATCGAAGTACCGGCAGCCGAAGCAAAAAAAGGCGCTGCTGCAGCTGTAAAGAATCTCGCTAACAAAGTAAATATCCCGGGCTTCCGTAAAGGTAAAGCTCCGCGTATGATACTGGAAAGTTTCCTCGGCAAGGATGTTGTCAAAGAAGAAATCAAAGAAGCGATTATTACAAAGGCGTATAATGATGCCCTGAATGAAAAAGAAATCGTTCCTGTAACCGATCCGGATATTAAGGTCATTGAAGAAGAAAAAGGCAAAGACTTTGTCTTTGATGCTACGCTGACTAAGAAACCGGAAGTAAAACTGGGTGAATATAAAGGTATTAAAGCAGCCCGTGAAGCCGCTGAAGTAACGGATGAACAGGTAGCCGCTGAACTGGCAAAACTGCAGAAAGCTCATTCCAAGCTCGTCGTTGCCCCGGAAGGTACGGAACTGTCTAAAGATGATTTTGCTATTATTGATTTCAAAGGCACGGTTGATGGAGAAGCTTTTGAAGGCGGCGAAGGAAAATCCTATCCGCTCCAGATCGGTTCCGGCAGTTTCATTCCCGGATTTGAAGATCAGCTCATCGGTTTAAAAGCCGGCGATGAAAAGGATGTCAAAGTGACATTCCCGGAAGATTATTTTGAAAAGAAACTGGCTGGCAAAGAAGCTGTATTCGCTGTTAAGGTCAATGATGTAAAACGCAGTGAAGTTCCGGCCATTGATGATGAATTTGCAAAAGAAGCCGGCAAATTTGACACTCTCGACGCACTGAAGGAAGATATCCGCAAACGGCTGGAATCACAGGCTCACTTCCAGGCTGTAGAAAAGTTTAATTCCGATGTCCTCAAAGCAGCTGTCGATAATGCAGAAGTCGATATCCCCGATGTCATGGTGGATACGAAAGTCGATCAGATGATCGATGAAATGGCTATGCGCCTGGAAACTCAGAACATGTCCCTTGACGATTATCTCAAATACACCAATACGGATATGGACAAATTGAAAGAACAGTATCGTCAGCCGGCGTCCGAAAACGTCAAAATGGATCTGGTACTGGAAGCCGTTGCCAAAGCAGAAAATATCGAAGTCAAGGATATCGATCTCCAGGCTGAAATCTTTACGATGGCTCAGAACTTCGGTGCTGATCCGAAAGAAGTATACAAGATTATCATTAAGGAAAGACGCGTTCCCATGCTCGTTCAGTCCGTCGGCCGTAAAAAGGCTGCCAGCTTCATCCTGAAGAATGCAATCGATACGAACGCTAAAGAAGAAAAAGCGGAAGAACCACAAGTAGAACAGGTTAAAGCGGAAGAACCGGAAGCGTAAGAACGCGAGGTGTAGTCATTATGAAAATGGCATATGTACCGATGGTCGTTGAACAATCGAGTCAGGGCGAACGGAGTTATGATATTTACTCCCGGCTCCTGAAAGACCGCATTATTTTTCTCGGCGGCCCCATTGAAGATGTGACGGCCAATATTGTAATTGCCCAGCTCCTTTTCCTGGAAGCTGAAAATCCTGACAAGGATATCCATTTGTATATCAACAGCCCTGGAGGTGTCGTTACTGCCGGCATGGCTATTTATGATACGATGCAGTACATTAAGCCGGATGTTTCGACTATTTGTGTAGGTTCTGCTGCCAGCATGGCTTCTGTCCTGCTGACGGCCGGGGCTAAGGGCAAACGGTTTGCCCTGCCCCACTCACAGATTATGATTCACCAGCCTTTAGGCGGCGTGCAGGGTCAGGCGACGGAAATCGAAATTCACGCCCGTGAAATCCTGCGCATGCGCAAAGAATTGAATGGCTTATTATCTCTGCATACGGGGCAGCCGCTTGACGTCATCCAGAAAGACACGGAAAGAGATAATTTCATGACGGCCGAAGAAGCAAAAGCATATGGCCTGATTGATGAAATACTGGCCCGTCCGAAAGATGACCAGGCAGGCAAGTAATGGCTGCTATAGGAGGAATACGTGGATAGAGACAGAACAGATGAACCGAGATGCAGTTTCTGTGGCCGTACCCAGAATGAAGTCCAGAAACTGATATCTGGTCCAGGCGTATATATTTGTGATGAATGTATTAATGTCGCGCAGCATATTCTGGAGGAAGAAACAAAGGAAGAATCTCCGGAGTTTCAATTGAAGGAACTGCCGACGCCTCATGAAATCAAGAAAACCCTTGATGAGTATGTCATCGGGCAGGAAGCAGCGAAAAAGACATTGTCTGTCGCAGTATATAACCACTATAAACGGCTTCAGTCGAATGATGTCGATGATGATGTGGAATTACAGAAGTCCAACATCATCATGGTCGGGCCTACAGGCAGTGGCAAAACATTGCTGGCACAGACTCTGGCCCGTCTTCTGGAAGTGCCCTTTGCCATAGCTGATGCGACAAGCCTCACCGAAGCCGGTTATGTCGGTGAAGATGTTGAAAACTGCCTGCTCAAGCTGATTCAGGCAGCAGATTATGACATTGCAAAAGCCGAACGGGGTATCATATATATCGATGAAATAGATAAGATTGCCCGTAAATCGGAAAACCCGTCTATTACCCGTGATGTATCCGGTGAAGGAGTACAGCAGGCATTGCTGAAGATACTGGAAGGAACCGTTGCCGGTGTCCCGCCTCAGGGAGGACGTAAACATCCGCATCAGGAAATGTTGCAGATCGATACGACGAATATTCTCTTCATATGCGGAGGGGCTTTCGATGGTATTGATAAGACTATCCTCAACCGTACATCAGATAAAAACATGGGGTTTGGCGCAGAAATCCATTCTAAAAATGAAAAATCCATGGAAACATTGCTGAAAGAAATTATTCCGGCAGATTTGCAGAAGTTCGGGCTGATTCCCGAATTAGTCGGCCGTCTTCCCATCCTGGTTACATTAGACCCGCTCGATGAAGATGCCATGGTACACATTCTTACAGAACCTAAAAATGCGCTTGTCAAGCAATATCAAAAGATGCTGGAAATGGATCATGTCGCTCTGACATTTAAAGATGATGCTCTGCGGGCTATTGCTAAAGAAGCAATGCGCCGTAATACAGGTGCCCGTGGGCTGCGTTCCATTATTGAACGTATCATGCTCAATGTCATGTTTGATGTGCCTAGCCGTAAGGATGTCCGTGAGTGCATTGTCACGGCTGACTGCGTTACAAGCGGCGCAGAACCTAAGCTCATAACAGCATAGGAAACAGATATGTTTAGTTGATAACACTCATTTCTTCCTTGCAGGGAATGAGTGTTATTTTTCCATTTTAAGAATACCAAAATAGTGAATATTTGTAAGCGAGAAGGTGAGTATTATGGACAATTCGATTTTAACCTTGCCGTTTGTCCCGCTCCGGGGCATTGTAGTTTTTCCTAAATTGCTCAGTAATATAGATATTGGCAGAGAAAAATCACTGGCTGCTGTCGATTATGCAATGGAACACGACCGGTTGATGATCGTTTCGGCGCAGTTGGATGAGGATGAAGAAAACCCCGGCTTTGATGGGATTTATCAGATTGGTACGCTGGTGAAAATTCAGCAGCTTCTCCGTCTTCCCGGTGGTATTGTACGCATCCTGGCAGATGGCATATCCCGCGTTGAAATACGGGGATATGCGGATAAAAAAAACTATACGGAAGTGGCGGCTGTAAAAATACAAGATGAATATACCGGATCCAATGAAAATGAGGCACTACGCCGTCTGATGCTGCATCGATTTACGGACTGGCTCGACAATTTAAAAGGTAATGACGAGCTGAAAGAGAAAGCAGAAGCCATACAGGATGCCGGAACTCTGGCCGATTTTATAGCGGCTCAGCTTCCACTTCGGCTGGTTGCGCGTCAGCAGATGCTGGAAATCTACGATGTCAGCCAGCGTATGCGCCGTGTATGCGGGCTTCTTGATACGGAAGTCGATATTGCCAGCCTTGAGTCAAAACTCAATATGGAAGTCCGTGGCAAAATGGACCAGCAGCAGAAAGAATATTATCTCCGTGAGAAAATTAAAGCGATCCACAAAGAACTTGGGGACAAATACGATAAGGATACGGAAGTAGAAGAATTGCGGGAAAAAATCCGCAAGATGAAACTGAATAAAGAAATCGAAGATGTCATGCTGAAAGAAGTAGACCGCCTCGATTCAATGCCGCCGATGATGGCGGAATCTGCCATCATCCGTTCCTATCTTGACTGGATGATGGAACTGCCCTGGAAAAAGGAAACAAAAGACCGCCTGGATCTTAGTCTGGCTCAGCAGATTCTGGACGAAGATCATTATGGACTTACGAAGATAAAAGACCGGATCATCGAATATCTTGCTGTCCGTCAACTGACAAAAAGTCTTAAAGGCCCCATCCTTTGTTTTGTAGGACCTCCCGGAACAGGTAAAACGAGCATCGCCCGGTCTATCGCCCGGTCCATGAACCGCAAGTATGTCCGTATTTCTCTCGGCGGCGTACGTGATGAAGCAGAAATACGCGGTCATCGCCGTACGTATATCGGGGCTCTTCCGGGACGTATCATCGCCGGCATGAAACAAGCAGGAACGAAAAATCCGGTGTTCCTACTTGATGAAATTGATAAAATGACATCGGATATGCGCGGTGATCCGTCATCGGCTCTGCTGGAAGTCTTGGATCCGGAACAAAATAATACTTTCAGCGACCATTTTATCGAAGTGCCTTTTGATCTTTCTAAAGTCCTCTGGATTACGACGGCCAATGTCATCAGTGATATTCCCCGGCCATTGCTGGATCGCATGGAGGTCATTGAATTTACCAGTTATACAGAGGAAGAAAAATTACAGATTGCCAAACGCTATCTGGTACCGAAACAGCTGAAGGAAAATGGTCTCCAGCCGGGACAGGCCAAGTTCAGCGATGCCGTACTGCGCCATATTATCCAGGATTATACCCGTGAATCAGGGGTACGTACGCTGGAAAAGACGATTGGTACAGTCTGCCGCAAAGTAGGTAAGTCCCTGCTCCTGGAAGAAGATAAGCCGCTCACTGTAACGGTACGGAACCTCGAAAAAATTCTTGGCCCGGCCAAATTCCTCCCGACAGAAGTCTGCAAGACTGATGAAGTCGGCCGCGTAACCGGTATGGCCTGGACACAGGTAGGGGGAGAAGTCCTGGAAACAGAAGCGGCAGCAGTCAAGGGAAAGGGCAGCCTTCTTTTGACAGGTCAGCTGGGTGATGTCATGAAAGAATCAGCAGAAGCCGGCATGACGTATATCCGCAGCCGGGCAGACGAATTGGGATTGGCCCCTGACTTCTATGCTACGACAGACATTCACATTCACCTGCCGGAAGGAGCTGTTCCCAAGGACGGACCGTCAGCGGGTATCACTATGGCTACGGCTATCGCTTCAGCACTTACGGGACGCAAGGTACATCATGATCTTGCCATGACTGGTGAAATCACATTGCGCGGGACGGTACTTCCCGTAGGAGGTATAAAGGAAAAAGTAATTGCAGCCCATCGGGCGGGCATTCATAAGATCCTTTTGCCGGAAGAAAACAAACGTGATATGGCCGATGTCCCCCAGACTGTCAAGAAGGACGTGCAGTTCGTTTTTGTTCATCATATGGATGAAGTGCTCAGTCAGGCACTGGTGACGCCATAATGGACCATGGCAGCCTGCAGATCATACGCCCGGCTTATAAATCATCGGCTGTACGGGCGGATCAGTATCCCCAGGGAAATATTCCGGAAATTGCCTTTTTAGGCCGATCTAATGTGGGGAAATCCAGTCTGATCAATTCATTGTGCCAGCACCGCGGCCTTGCGCGGGTGAGCGGCGCTCCCGGTAAGACACAGACCATCAATTATTTTCAGGTACTCCTTCAGGAAAAAACAGAGGAGGAGGAAACGCGCCGGCAACTTTACTTTGTCGATCTTCCCGGATACGGATATGCCCGTACTGGTGGCAGGAACCGGCAGTTGTGGAGTCATTTTATCGGTGAATATATTACATCCTCACCTAACCTTCACCTGCTCTTCCTGCTTGTCGATCTGCGCCATCCGGACCTTCCTATTGACAGGGAGGCCTATACATGGCTGGCCGATAACGAAGTTCCTCTGCAGATCATAGCAACGAAAGCGGATAAACTGAAGAAAAACGAACGGGTTCGCAATCTGGCGCAGATACAGAAACTGTTCCCGACGGCTTTTCCGCCCATTGCGTATTCTTCGCTGAAACAGGAAGGGCACAATGACGTACTGCATACTATCTATGAAGCCGTTACAGATGACTGATTAACACGAAAGACCGGATATCATTCAGACAAGATGAAAGATATCCGGCCTTTTGTCATCCTGTCTCATACGGGCTGGAAAGAAACACTGCTTTCTGCTATAATGAGAGTGGTTTTGTATAGCGTTTTATAGGAGGGACCTTTTATGGCCATTGTTTCACTCGACAATGAGTCGGCATTTACCTTGCGTGTCCTGCACAAAAAGGGAGTCGTAATCGTCGATTTCTGGGCGCCCTGGTGCGAGCCCTGCAAAATGATACGTGCTGAGATACAGCGGGCTGCTGAAGCTTTTGAAAATCAAGTGGAAGTGGTACGGGTCAATGTGGATGCATTTCACAGCCTGGCAGAAAAATACGATATTATGGCGATTCCGACATTGCTTTTCTTTAAAGATGGCAAACCCGTCAAACGGATAATCGGATATGCGTCAGAAGATGAAATCAGAAAATTTTTGGCAACACTCGTCTGAAAACGACCCCTGTTTTGACAGTAAAAACGTTAGGATGGTATAATTAAGAGTGAGCTTATTTAATTTAGAAGAAAAAAAATGTTATCTGTTGTCGTTCCCGTATTCAATGAACAGTTAAATATTGAAAAGTTTTATGAAGAGGCGACAAAAGCAATACAAAACCTGGATATGGATTATGAACTTATTTTTGTCGATGATGGGTCCAAAGATACGACGCCCCTTATTCTCAGCCGGCTGACCGAACAAGATGATCATGTCCGTGCGCTGATACTGGCACGGAATTTTGGGCATCAGCTCGCTATTACGTGCGGTATGGATTATGCCCAGGGGGATGCTATCATTACTATGGATGGCGATATGCAGCATCCGCCAGCCATGATTCCTGATCTGGTGCAGAAATGGCGGGAAGGATTCGACGTTGTTCAGACCGTGCGCAAGGGAACCGATGATGCCGGTTTTTTAAAACGGCTGACATCTAAGTGGTATTATATTCTGCTGAACGCTCTTTCTCCCGTCCATATTACTCCCGGCGGATCAGATTTCCGTCTCATCGACCGGAGAGTGCTGAACACGTTCCGGCTGTTTCGTGAACATGACCGGTTTATCCGGGGCATGATGGGGGATATCGGTTATAAGCAGACTACCATTGATTTCGTCGCTCCCCGCCGTTTTGCGGGAAAATCGAAATTCTCCGGCCGCAAAATGCTGCATTTTGCTCTGGACGGTATTACTGCTTTTTCAAAGACACCTCTTCGTATTTCCTTTTATGCCGGTCTTTTGAGCGGTCTGCTGAGTATTGTCATGATTGTTCATGCTCTGTACAGTCATCTGACGGGAACAGCAGCTCCGGGATGGACAACTACGACGATTATGGTTTGTCTCGTAGGCGGATTGCAACTTATTTTTTTAGGTGTCATTGGCGAATATATCGGACGTATCTTCGAAGAAGTCAAGCAGCGTCCTTTATACTGGCTGCGGGCTGAGTTAGGACATAAGAAGCGGCCTTAAAGAAAATGGCGTTATTTTGAGAGGTGTTTATATGAGGCATATGGTACATCATTTACTAGTATTCACGCTACTTTTTTCGGCAGTTATTCTGCCTGCCGGTGCATATAACATAGGTGACCGGGGTGTGCAGGTCCTGAAGATACAGAAACAGCTTGTGAAATACGGATACCCCATTGGCACAGATGGCATTTATGGAAATGAAACGGCCCGGGCAGTACAACGATTTCAGGCAGATAAAGGGCTGGATATGGATGGCATTGTCGATAGTAAGACCTACAAGAAGCTTTTAGGTTCATCGATGCCAAAAAGCGAGGCTAAACGGGCTGAAAAGGCAAAGTCAGAAACGGTTGCCATGAAAACGAAATATCCGAGCAATCGGAATTATAAAGAGTATTCCAAAATCAAAAAGTTTACAAGTCATGATGTAGTGGGAGACCGCTTAGTATCGACGGCCAATAAATATGTAGGTGTGCCATATGTTTTTGGAGGAAACACACCGAGCGGATTCGATTGCTCAGGGTTTACACGGTATGTTTTTTCACATAATGGTATCCATCTGCCTCGTATGGCTGATGAACAATACCGTATCGGTTCGACTGTATCACGAAGCGAACTGATTCCTGGCGATCTCGTTTTCTTTTCGACGTATGAGCCAGGTGCCTCTCATGCAGGTATTTATGTCGGCGATAATCAGTTTATCAGTGCTACGAGTAGTGGCGGTATCCGCATTGATAGTATGGATAGCAGCTATTGGGCTTCACGTTATGTGGGAGCCAGACGAGTACGCTGAAAATAAATCTACTAGCTCTTTTATGGCAAAAAGGTTGCCCAACGGGAAGTAAAAAGCGTATAATCTGAGTCATACCAAAAGCTAAGACTGAGGGAGTGTTTGAAATTATGAAGTATATGACGGGAAATGAAATCCGTAAAGCCTATCTGGAATTTTTCAAAAGTAAACAGCATCTGATTTTGCACAGTTTTCCCCTGATCCCGGAAAACGACCCGAGCCTGTTGCTCATCGGTGCTGGTATGGCTCCGTTAAAACCGTATTTTACAGGTAAACTCGTACCGCCTTCTTACCGGGTTACGACGAGTCAGAAATGTATCCGTACAGATGATATAGATAATGTAGGCCGCACTGCCCGCCATCATACGTTTTTTGAAATGCTCGGCAACTTTTCCTTTGGCGACTACTTCAAGAAGGAAGCTATTTCCTGGGCCTGGGAATTTCTCACGAAGGTTATCGAACTGGACCCGGATAAGTTGTATGTAACTATTTATCCGGACGATAAAGAAGCGTATGATTATTGGCATAATATGATTGGCCTGGCTGATGAACGCATTTTCAAATTTGACGATAATTTCTGGGAAATCGGTGAAGGTCCCTGTGGTCCGGACAGTGAAATTTTCTATGACCTTGGTCCGGAACGGGGCTGTGGCAAACCGACCTGTACTGTAGGCTGTGATTGCGACCGGTATCTGGAAATTTGGAATCTTGTCTTTACCCAGTATAATCGTACAAAAGATGGGAAATATGAACCTCTGGCCAAGAAAAATATTGATACAGGCTGTGGACTGGAACGGCTGGCTTCCGTCATCCAGCAGAAAGAATCGAATTTTGAAACCGATCTGATATTCCCTATTATCGAAAAAGTCATTGCAATCAGTGGTGGTGATTATTCCCAGCCTGATCAGAAAATGGCCATGAAAGTCATTGCTGACCATATCCGGGCTATTACGGTGATGATCAGTGATGGCATCCTGCCGAGCAATGAAGGGCGTGGCTATGTACTTCGCCGTATTCTCCGCCGGGCAGTCCGTTACGGCCGGCTCCTGGGAATCGACCATCTGTTCCTCAGCTCTCTCGTCGATACGGTTATAGATATCCTCGGCGTAGAGTATCCGGAACTTAAACAATATGAAAGCCTTATTAAAAGAGTCATCGATACGGAAGAACGCCAGTTCAGCGCTACTCTGGCACAGGGACTGGACTTGTTGCATCAGATGATGGAAGAAGCTAATGACACGAAAATCCTTGCGGGCAGTGAAGTGTTTAAACTTTACGACACGTTTGGCTTCCCTGTTGAATTAACGGAAGAAATTGCTGCAGAAAAAGGATATACGCTCGACACGGAAGGCTTTAAAAAAGCCATGAAAGAACAGCAGGAACGTGCCCGTGCTGCCCGTACGAAAGTATCAGCAAAGGTAGCCGTACCGGATACGACAAAACTTGATCAGGATACTCTGATAAATGATGCGGAAGCCGTAAACGGACATATTGTCATGATTGGCCGGGAAGGGGTAGAAGTGCAGCAGGCCGGGGATGGAGAAGAAGTTACTATTATTCTTGATTCTAATCCGTTCCATGCTGAAGGAGGAGGCCAGCTCGGCGATACGGGGATATTAAAAGCCCCGGAAGGATCGGTGCACGTAACAGATGCCAAGGCATTGCCTAATGGCCTGGTATATCTTATCGCATCGGTAGCAGAAGGTCAGATCCAGACTGGCGATGCCGTAGATATCACTGTAGATAAAGCACGGAACCTGGCAATTGCCCGTAATCATACGGCGACGCACCTGCTCCAGGCTGCACTGCGAAAGGTTCTGGGGAATCATGTCAATCAGGCTGGCTCGCTGGTAACGCCGGAACATCTGCGTTTTGATTTCACAAACTTCTCCCCCGTTTCAGCAGAAGAACTGGAAAAAGTAGAAGCACTGGTCAATGAAGAAATATTGAAAAATGTACCGGTTACTATTGAAGAAATGGCCTTGCAAGAAGCAAAAGAAAAAGGTGCCATGGCATTATTTGGCGAAAAGTATGGGAATCGGGTACGTGTCGTTTCAGTCGGTGATTTCAGCTGTGAATTGTGTGGTGGATCCCATGTAACCAACACGGCTGTCATCGGCTCCTTCCGGATTCTTTCTGAAACAGGTACAGGAACAGGAGTACGCCGCATAGAAGCCGTTACGGGGGCAGCAGCTCTTGAAAAAGCCAAAACCGATGAAGCAGTCATCCGCAATCTGGCGGCTTTATTGAAAGTCAAGGCTGACGATGTAGCAGTAAAAGTAGGTCATCTCCTAGGGCAGCTTAAAGACACGGAAAAAGAATTGCAGCAACTTAAAAAAGATGCTGCCCTTTCCAACCTCGATGCGATTTTGGCCAGCCGGGAAGAAATAGAAGGTATTCCTGTCATTGCGTCAGTTGCCCAGGCCGATTCGATGGATAGTCTGCGTGAACTGGCAGATACAGTACTGGCTAAGTCGGGTCATGGCGTAGTTCTCCTGGCTTCCGTAGCGGATGGCAAAGTGCAGTTTGTCTGCAAAGTAGATAAAGGCGATACGAAAAAGGGCCTTCATGCTGGAAAAATCATTAAGGCGGCAGCCCAGGCTGCTGGCGGAAATGGCGGTGGCCGCCCTGATATGGCACAAGCTGGCGGTAAACAGCCTGAACAGGTTGATGCGGCACTTCAGGCAGGTAAAGACATGGTCAAGAATCTACTGGGATGATGTCCTGCCATCATAAATAAAGGATGTGACAAACATGGCAATTAGTGATGAAACGATGATCGTAAAAAACAGAAATGAGGAACAGACCGTTGCTTCCATGATTTTGGAAGACGTGTACCACGCTCTGGAAGAGAAGGGGTATAATCCTATTAATCAGATTGTTGGATATCTCCTTTCTGGCGATCCCACGTACATTACGAGTCATAATAATGCTCGCAGTAATATACGCCGTATTGAACGGGATGAATTGATTGAAGAATTAGTTCGTTCTTATGTAAAACAGCGTAATTTATAGGAGGCATATGAGAATTTTAGGCCTGGATGTAGGCTCGCGCACTATTGGTGTTGCTTGCAGCGATCCCTTATTGCTGACAGCACAAGGGATGGAGACAATAAGGCGGCAATCGCAAAAAAAAGATTTTGCCCGTCTGAAAGAAATTATTAAAGAAAAAGATGTACATCGCGTCGTCGTCGGCAAGCCGCGGCATATGAATGGCGATTACAGCGAAAACATGGAGAAGATTGAACAATTTGTCTCAGAATTGAAAAAAGTGCTCCCCGAAATGGAATTTGTTTACTGGGATGAACGCCTGACAACCGTCATGGCGACACAGGTACTGATGGAAGGAAATGTGCGCCGGGAAAAGCGGAAACAATTCGTTGATAAGATGGCGGCAGTTCTGATTTTACAAAATTATTTAGATGCTCAGGGAGGATAATATGGCAGAAGACATGTTGGAAGAAGTCGAAGTGATTACTGTAACAGGTGATGACGGACAAGAAGAGTATTACTCAGTGGATGTGACAATTCCCTATGCGGGCAAGGAGTTTGCCGTACTCGTCCCGTATAGTGAAGAAGAAGATAGTCCTGCTGAAGGCGATGCCATCATAGCACGCCTTGATGAAGAAGACGGAGAAACAGTGTATGTGGCTCCGACAGATGAAGAATTTGAAGCAGTACTCCATGCATACGACAAGTTAGTCGAAGACGAACCGTAACGATGATAAAAAAGCTGTGCATGCTAGTCCCTGCCGGACTAGCATGCACAGCTTTTTGCACCTTTTGCTTTTATGTATTTTGTTTATATTTGGAATATACAAAATCAAACGGCATTATTCGTATGAGGTTTGAAGCGTGTTGATGACGGATTCGTTTCAGGCGTCAGATTTTTCATTTCGCCAAGATCATCACTGCGGTCAGTAAAATAGGTGTGAAGCATCATTTCAGCCCGTTCAGAAAGTGGTTCTCCAAGGAATTGTTTGTACAAATCCTGAATTTCCGGATTTTCCCAGCTGGCTTTATATGTCGCATCCACATCGCTTTGATAGAGAGAATCCATTCGTGCCTGTTGCACTTTCTTCACTTGCGGCAATTTAACTTTCGGCTGTCCGCCACCACCTATGCAGCCGCCAGGGCAGGCCATGACTTCGATAAAAGAATAGTTTTCAAAGTCTTCCGCGGCGATGAGTTCATCCAAAAATTTACGGGCATTGCCCAATCCGCTGATGGCAGCGACATGGATGACAAAATGACCAAAAACAACGGAAGCTTTTTTTACACCATCCAGACCACGTACCGGTTCGAAAGGAATAAAATCATCAGGAGCCTTACGACCGGTAAAGAAATAATATGCCGTACGAATGGCTGCCTCCATGACGCCGCCACTGTTACCAAAAATACGGCCACCACCAGTTGATTCACCAAAAACTTTGTCAAAATCACTATCGGCGATGCCAGTGAAGTCCAATCCTTCTTCCTGAATCCATTGAGCCAGTTCACGGGTTGTGATTGAAATATCCGTGTCCCGCAGTTTAGGGATATTCCAGAAATCTGCCGACGCATTCAATTCCGGACGGCGTATTTCAGCTTTTTTAGCTGTACAGGGTGCTACATCTACAATGACGACCTTTTTAGGATCGAGGTTGTTGTTTTTAACGAACCAGGTCTTCATAGCGGCACTCATGATGCTGATAGGACTCTTGGTCGAAGACAGATGAGGAATGAGATCCGGGTAAAATGTTTCCAGGAACTCAACCCAGGCAGGGCAGCAGCTGGTAAACTGAGGAATAGGAATTTCTTCTGACTGAAGCCGGTGCAGTAATTCCATGGCTTCTTCCATGATGGTCATATCAGCACCAAAGTCTGTATCGAAAACATAATCAGCACCAAGCGCACGCAGGGCACCTACCATTTTTCCCTGTACAAATGCACCAGGTTCCATGCCAAAAGCTTCACCGAGACCGACGCGGACGGCAGGAGCCGTCTGGAACATGACAATCTTGTTGGGGTCTTTGATAGCAGCTTTCACCTTATCCAGATCAGATACTTCTGTGATAGCACCGAAAGGACATACGGCGGCACATTGCCCGCAATGGACGCAAATGGGCATATCTCCCGTACTTTCCAGATTATAATAATCCATGACAGTCTGTGTGTTTGCGCACGTGCGGCGGCATAATGTACAATTTTTGCACTTACTTTCGTCAAATTGTACAGAACAATTGTGTTCATCAATAGGGACACGGCGCTGCGTTTCCTTGAATCTGCTTTGAAATGTAGGCATTTTTCTCTCCTTATTGAATGAGCATAACTTATTGATAATTAAATGATTTTTTTCACAATCTATTACATATAGGATAATACAAAATACCACATTTTTCCATTATTTTTTAGTATTAGTTTTAAGAAATTTTACATCTTATCTATTCGTTTTGTACATAGTGACTTATTATAAAAATTTTCTATGTTTATCTTTTTAATGTTAATTTGAAAATAATAAGGATTAAAACCGGGTGTTTCATAGGATTAAAAAATAAATTAGTTATAAAATTAAATATTCACTGTTCTTTCAAATTGGCCATAATGTAAAAATAACAACCGGCCGTGAAGAAACATGCAGCAATCCAGCAGATAGGACTGGCGCAGCAAATACCCCAATATCCCCAGGAGTTGGCAAGGAGATAAGCGGCGCCACCGCGAAGACTGAGTTCGATGATACTGCTTGTGAGCGGGACGGCTGATATTCCCATACCCTGAACAGCATTGCGATAGACAAAAATTTGTCCTAGGAAAAAATAAAACGGAACACTCATGGTGATATAGAGCCAGGCTTGCTGCAACAAAATTTCATCGTGCTCGCTAGTAAAAATACTTAATATGTCCTGGCCGCCCAGATACATAGTCGTTGCTGCCAGCCCACAGAAAGCCAGTGATACGAGCGAACACTGCCGCACTCCCTGACGAATACGGTTATATTTCCTGGCACCATAATTCTGGGCAGAATACACGGCCATTGCAATACCGAAAGAAACCATGGGCTGTAATGCCAACTGTTCTATCCGTGTAGCGGAGACAAAGCCGGCAATCGTCTCTGAACCGAATGTATTGCAGACCGACTGAATAATGATGATTCCGAGTGAGATAATGAGGAATTGGGCTGCCATGGGAATACCGATGCGCAAATGCTGAAGTGCGAAAGCTCTATCCCAGTGCCAGTCCCTGCGCTGGAGATGCAGCATGGGAAAGTGGTGGTGCATATATATCAGGCACAATACAGTAGAAGCGGCCTGTGCCAGGACAAGAGCAATTGCCGAACCGGGGATACCCCAGCCGAAACAGGCAATAAATAAAACTGCCAGTACTACATTCAGCAATGAGGAAAAAATGAGAAAATATAATGGGGTACGACTGTCCCCCAGAGCCCGGCAGGCACAGGAAAGAAGATTATAAAACATCATGGCCAGAAGACCGTATGATATGATTATGATATACTGATATGAGTCATCGTACAATTCATGCGAAATGTTCATGAGTTGCAGGAACCAGGGCATGCAGAGGCAGGCAATCAGCATGAGAATGACTGTCATGCCGAGAGAAAGTATGATTGACATTGAAAATGAACGGCGGACTCCATCGAAATCACCGGCGCCGAACCGTTGTCCCATTAGTACAGTAACGCCCGATGCCATTCCGATAGTAAGGCCAAGAAGAGCCATAAACAAGGGGGCCACCGCTCCAACGGCAGCCAGAGCGTGAACGCCTATGAAACGTCCAACGATGATGATATCTGCAATATTATAAAACTGTTGAAAAATATTTCCAATCAAAAGGGGACCCGTAAAAGCCAGAATCAGCTTTATAGGGTTCCCTTCGGTCATGTTATGTATCATGTAACAATGTGACTCCTTTATTTATGTGGAGAAGAAAGTATGAATTCACTGAGTTGGATAAAGCCTGGTACGAGTGAATCGAGATCCAGATTTTCATATACGGAATGGGCACGGCGGCCTATGCAGGTACCAAATGAAATAGCCGGAATCCCCAGACTCAGTGGAATATTTGCATCTGTACTGGCAGACTGAAAGGTAGTTGTCAGCCCGTGAGCAGAACGGATACGGGCCAGGCGCTGACACATGTCCGAATTTTCTGCTCCGTCATTACAAGGCCGTTCGCCGAGGAATGCTTCCGTAATCTGAATTTTAGGATCCCGTGCCGCATCGAGCAACTCGTGAAATTTTTGATCTATCCGTTGAAGTTCTTCTTTGGATTCTGAACGCAGATCAATCGTGAAAGACGCATGTTCGGCGATGGAATTTATCGTCGATCCACCCTGAATCGTTCCTACATTATATGTCGTTTTAGGATTGGCCGGTACATCCAGATTATAGAGGTTCCAGATAATGCCGGAAGCGATGGCAATGGCATTATCGTTACCAAAGTTTCCCCAACTATGACCGCCTTCCGCCTGCATATCAATCTGATAACGACGGGAACCGACGGCCAGATTGATGAATGAATCACTGTTACAATCAATAGCGACCATTTCACTGACTTCGTGAGCATGGTCTGTCATGAACTGGCGGATGCCTTTGAGGTTTCCCAGCCCTTCTTCTCCTACATTGAACAGAAAGAAAGCACCTGCTGGCAGTTCGATATGAAGCGATAAGATCATTTCTGCAAAGAAGAGAAGACTGGCTACATTGGCGCTGTTATCACCACAAGACGGTGCTGCGAATATATTGCCTTCGATTTTCGGCTTGATAGAGGATACTTGATTAAATACTGTATCAATATGAGCTCCGTACACAGGATGCTTATTGCCTTTTGTTACCTGACAGGGCCAGATGACATTACCTGCCGTATCTATATAAGCTTCTGATGCGCCTAATTTGTGAAGGTAATTTAAAATCCAGTCCGCTTTAGCCTGTTCTGAACCTGTCGGTGACGGCAGACTGCAAATTGTTGTCAATAATTCTATGAGATGGCGTTCATTTGTCCTGGCAAAACGGTCTATCTGTTGTGTGACAGATGTATTCATTAAGATTCCCCCTTTTGGCTATTATACCATGCTTATTATACACCACGGATGGGGAATGGTATATGGATATATTTCGCAATTTCATATTGCGAAAACAACTAAAAATATTATGATTATATATGAAAATATATAATCAATTAAAAAAATAATACGTTTAACCCATTGACATTTTAAGGCGTGTGGTGTATCATTCAAACATACCTAAACAAATTCAAAGACAGGAAGATGCAATGGCGCATAGTAAAATGTGTCATTGCTCTTTTTTTTAGGTAACCTGCTGATCTGGTGCATACAGACCGACATGTGTTGTATTTAGGGGGGATTATTATGGGGAAGTACATCTTAAAACGAGTGCTTATTTCTATCCCGGTCTTGTTTCTCATATCCATCGGTGCATTTGTCCTGGTTCATCTGACACCGGGGGATCCGGCCGACATGTATATTTCACCGGATATGACGGCAGCCCAGGTGGAGATGACACGAGCCGCTCTGGGACTGGACAGGCCCTTATTTATCCAGTATGTAGACTGGATGGCTAATTTCCTGACTGGGAATATGGGATTTTCCTTTGCAGACCGCCAGCCTGTACTGGATATCATTTCCCAGCGCCTGGGACCAACACTGCTTCTCATGAGTATCAGCCTTATTGTAGCTTATGCGACGGCTATTCCACTAGGAATCATAGCGGCCCTTCATAAAAACTCGAAACTGGACCGGGCTATCATCGGCTGGACATTCTTTAATGTTTCCTTTCCGCCGTTCTTCCTGGGACTAGCTTTGATTTACATCTTTGCTGTTGAACTGGATCTGCTCCCGACGGGCGGCATGGAAGTCCTCGGGATGGAAAATGATGGCATCGACCTGGCGGAACATCTGGTTCTTCCCGTCATTGTTATGGCGGCGCAGTTTTCTGCAAATATGATCCGGTATGTACGGGCCAGCGTTCTGGAGGTGCTGGGTCAGAATTATATCCGCACAGCCTTGGCAAAAGGACTTAAGTGGCGTCAGATTTTACGGTTCCATGTACTGCGCAACTCGCTGATACCTATCGTTACGGTCATTGGGACCGACCTGCCGAAAGTTATTGGCGGCGCAGTCATCACCGAACAGATTTTTCAGTGGCCCGGTATTGGATCACTTACCGTAGCAGCCATTAATTCCCGGGACTATCCCGTACTCATGGCAATTGTTATTTTGTCGGCAATCGCCGTTCTCATTGCGAATCTGACCGTTGATATTGCCTATGCGGCTATTGATCCACGTATCAAGTATAGTAAATAGGGGATTTGAAAAGGGGGGACAGGAATGGAAGCAAATAAATTTGTTTTGGTACATCAAAACAGTATCGGTGCTTCATTCGGACTGAATGCCCTGAGTGGCAAAAAAGAAAAGGAAAAAGAAGAAGTTCCTGAATCTTGGGGGAAAATCACATGGCGCCGGTTCTGTAAAAACAAAGTGGCTGTATGGAGCCTGGTTCTCTTTGGAGCGATTATCCTGATGGCTATCCTGGCACCGATTATTTCACCATTTGATCCGGCACAGACGACGGGAGCTTTTGACGAAGGCCCGTCAGCTGCTCATCTGTTGGGGACAGACGATGTCGGACGTGATGTGCTGAGCCGCCTCATATATGGTTCACGGGTTTCCTTGATTGTCGGTATCGGATCGGTTGTCATCTATGCGGCAATCGGTATTACACTGGGATTGCTTTCCGGATACTTTGGCGGAATGATAGATAGTCTGATCATGCGCATTACCGAAGTGTTCATGGCTTATCCTCAATTTATGATTATCCTGGTCATCGTCAGTCTGATTGGCCCGAATATGATGACTGTCATGCTGGTCATGGGCTTTATGGGATGGCCTCCTATCTGCCGTCTGGTGCGCGGCGAAGTTCTCAGCATCAAGACACAGGATTATATCTCGGCCGCTATCGTTACGGGCTATTCGCCTTTTACGATTGTTTTTAAACATATTCTGCCAAATGTTCTTTCTCCGATTCTGGTCAATTGCACATTCGGTATTGCCAATGCCATCCTGACCGAAGCATCATTGAGTTTCCTGGGAATGGGCGTGCAACCACCGGCAGCCAGCTGGGGCAATATGTTGACCAGTGCCCAGTCTATTATGATTTTATCAGCTGAACCGTGGCGCTGGATTCCACCGGGAATTGCGATTCTCATTGCAGTACTGACGATTAACTTCCTCGGTGATGGTCTGAATGAAGCCATAGACGGCGATTCTAAATAAGTAAAGAGGGGACAGGATCGCTGACTATATATTTTAAGAAAAGAGGGGTTATTATGGGCTTATTATCATGGATACGCAAAAGAAGAGGTCTGGCATTAGCTGTTTGTCTGGCACTGAGTGTTACCATGCTGGCAGGCTGTGGCGGAGGCAGCAAAGGTGGCGGAGGATCTGCCGGCAAAAAAGAAGCACTGACGATCGGTATGTTCAATGCACCCGATTCGTTTAACCCGCTGTTCAATCCTGGCATTGCCGGCCAGTTTACAATCCGTTTTATGTATGATACGCTCCTGGGCATGCCGGAAATCAACAAGTTCACACCGCAGTTGGCTAACAGCATTGATACGACGGATAATCAGAACTTTACCATTAAACTGAATGAAAAGGCAAAATGGACAGATGGCAAACCCGTCACGGCAGATGATGTTGTCTTTACGTTCAACCTCATTGCCAATCCGAAAGTGGAAACGACTAAAGGAAGCTATATCAACATGCTGGAAGGGACAGACAGTGTAGGCAAGAGACCGGACGGTACTCCCATTCCGGATCTGGTGGCTGTCGATGAACATACGGTTACATTCCGTACGAAGAAACCGGTAGATCCGAATTACCTGAAGAGCATGCTGGGCTTTGAAGTCTATATCGTTCCAAAACATGTTTTTGAAAAAATCGATCCGGCAAACATCTCCAATTCCGATGCCGTTACCAAACCGACTGTTACCAGCGGTACATACAAGTTCGTTTCCTATAAGACGAATGATCATGTCGAACTGGCAGCAAACGAAGATTACTACAAGGGTTCTCCTAAGCTGAAGAAGATATTCATCCGCATCATGAATGGGACCAACCTCGTGACAGAATTAAAATCCGGTAACGTGCAGTTGGCTGCTTCGGGTGGTATTGGTTCTGTACCGGTTAAGGATCTGGATGTCCTGAAGAAAGACAGCAAACTGATTGTCAAGGCTGTTCCTTCACTGAACACGCAGTATCTGGAAGTCAATAACAGCAATCCGGCATTCAATGTTAAGTTCCGCCGTGCCGTTACGATGGCTATCGACCGTCAGAAAATCTGTGATGAACTGTACAAGGGCACAGCCCAGATTGTACCAACTGTTTACACAAAAGTCAGCCCTGTATATGATGAAAGCGTAAAACCGCTGCCATATGATCCGGAAGCCGCTAAGAAAGAACTGGCAGAATCGGGCTTCGATACATCGAAAGAAATTACACTCCAGGTACCGATTGGAAATGTATTGCGTGAACAATCAGCAGACCTGATCCAGCAGAATCTGCAGGCTATCGGTCTCAATGTTAAACAGCAGAAACTGGATTTCCCGACCGTTCTTGGTAATGCCAAGAAAGGCGATTATGAAATGATGCTTCTGGGCTATGGCCTTACGCCGGATCCGGATTACAGCAACTACTTCGTACCAGGCGGCAGCAATAATTTCTGCCATGCTGATGATCCGAAACTGACGGAGATGATGAACAACGCGGCATCCTTACCTGATGCGGAAGCACGCAAAGCAGCTTACAAAGAAATTCAGGCATATATGCGCGATAATCAGTTCGTTACCAGCTTGTACGAAACCGATCAGATTAACGTACAGAGCAAAAATCTCGTCGGTGGAATTAAGGACTTCTGGGAAGGTTCTCTGGATGACCTCTATCAGTGGCATTTTGAATAAACGGGCGCTGTAATTGCAGATTGACACAGCGTGCTCCGTAAAGGTTATACATCCTGCGTCTGCTGCTGGTGCTGCAGACGCAGCGGTGTATGAGAAAGGATGAACAGCAATGACAACAGATACAATATTAAAAGTAAACAATTTACATGTATCGTTTCGGACGCTGGACGGCATCGTAGACGCTGTGCGCGGTGTTACCTTTAATCTGAAACGTGGTGAAACATTGGCAATTGTCGGTGAATCCGGCTCTGGTAAATCGGTCTCTATGAAGGCAATCAACCGGGTGCTGCCGCGAAAGAATACCATATTTGGCAAAGAAGGTGAAATCATTTACGAGGGGAAAAATCTCCTTACTTTACCAGAAGAAGAAATGGAATCGATTCGCGGCCGTAAAATAGCCATGATATTTCAGGACCCTATGACATCTCTCAATCCGACTATGACCGTGGGGCGGCAGATTGCTGAATCCATCCTGACTCATGAAGATATTCCGAAGGCAGACGCCATGAAAGAAGCCATAAAGCTTATGGGTCTTGTTGGAATCCGCAATCCTGAAGAAAGCAGCCGGAACTATCCCCATCAGTTTTCCGGTGGCATGCGTCAGCGTGTCATGATTGCCTTGTCCCTGGCGTGTAAACCCGATATTCTGATTGCAGATGAACCGACGACGGCACTGGATGTTACCATCCAGTCACAGATCCTGGATTTAATTGATGATTTAAAAGTAAAACTGAATATGTCCGTCATCTTTATTACCCATGATTTAGGTGTCGTAGCCCATGTAGCAGACCGGGTCGCCGTCATGTATGCCGGTAAAATCATTGAAATCGGCACGGCAGAAGAGATATTCTATAATCCTCAGCATCCGTATACGTGGGGACTCATTTGTTCCATGCCGACGCTGGATACAACGGATGATCATCTCTACAGTATCCCGGGAGCACCGCCTAACATGCTGCACATGCCGAAAGGAGACGCCTTTGCTCCTCGTAACGCCTATGCACTGGCTATTGATTACGAAAAAGAACCTCCGTTCTTCAAAGTCAGTGATACTCATTATGCGGCGACATGGCTGCTTCATCCACAGGCTCCATCAGTTACACCTCCGGCAGAAATTGTACGGCGGCAGCAGATTTTTAATTCTTTCATGAAACAGGAAGATGGGGGGAATGATTATGCATATCGTCACGCCGGCAGCGGCGCTCGCTGATGAAAAACCGATTTTATCAGTACGGAACTTACATAAAATATATAATGAAGGCAAGAAGAATGAAGTTCGTGCTGTAGATGATATTTCCTTTTCTATTTATCCCGGTGAAACCTTTGGTCTTGTCGGAGAATCAGGCAGCGGCAAATCTACGACAGGCCGCACGGTCATTAAACTGGAAGAACTGACATCCGGGACTGTCATGTATAAAGGAAAAGACATTACTAAAATCCGTAGCAGCTCTGAAATGATGGCATTCCGTAAATCAATGCAGATGATTTTCCAGGATCCCTTTGCTTCTCTCAATCCCCGTATTCCCATAAAAAATATTATAGGGGATGCGCTCCGGGTACATCATATCTGCAAAACCGATAAAGAAGTTCACAATAAGGTAAATGAAATGCTGGATATTGTAGGGATTAACCGTTCCTATGCCAACCGGTATCCAACGGAATTTTCCGGAGGCCAGTGCCAGCGTATCGGTATTGCCCGGGCTTTGTGCGTACAGCCGGATTTTATTATTGCCGATGAATGTTTGTCTGCACTGGATGTATCGATACAGGCTCAGATTGTCAATCTGCTGATCAATCTTCGTAAAGAACGGAAAATGACCTATTTATTTATTGCTCATGATCTCGCTATGGTTAAATATATCAGTGACCGTATTGGTGTCATGAAAAATGGCAAGCTTCTTGAACTGGCACCGGCAGATGAATTGTATCGTCACCCTATTCATCCGTATACGATTTCGCTTCTTTCTGCTTCACCGCTCACGGATTTACAGCAGGAACGCAAACGTCATCGTATTGATTATGACCCATCTGTCCAGGAATATGCGCCGGAAGTGAAGGCGGCCATGTATGAAATCACGCCGGGTCATTTCGTATATTGTTCATACGATGAAATCAATACATATAAACAAGCCGCTTGTTAAGGTATAAAATAGCATATATTGGGTAACCAGGGCATTGCATACTGGATTTGACCGTATGCAATGCCCTGGTTTGTCATACGTGCCGTATGATGAGAAAAACGGTCCTCTCGGGCCTTTTTTTGGTTTATTAAAATGTGATGAGAATATCATTAAAAACATCTGAGATTATGAGATGAAAATTAAAATATCATAAGAAGTAGATTAAAATCGACACATGCAGGAGATTGCGTGCTATGCTGAGAAAAGAACGGGAAGAAAGGAAGGAAAGGAAATGTCTGAATGGACTTATCATAGTGGGATGCCTGTACAGCCGTTTGTCAATACAATGCTGACACAGGCTGTACAGATGGGCGCAAGTGATATACATATTGAGCCGATGGATAAACAAGTGCGGGTCCGTTTTCGTATCGATGGCATACTTCAGACCGTAGGACATCTGGAAACAACACTTCTTCCCCAGGTTTCAGCACGCATCAAAGTCATGAGCCATATGGACATTGCCAATACGCGCCTGCCGATGGATGGGCGGTGTGTCTGGAAAGGAAATCATCATATTTTGGATGTACGGGTCAGCACAATGCCCACCGTGCGGGGAGAAAAAATTGTTCTTCGCCTGTTTACGGATCATCAGCCATTTTGTCTGGATGAACTAATCCCATATATGCCGTCGAGACAGCTTTTGCGGCAAATTGTCCATGGCAGCCAGGGTTTATTTCTCATTTGCGGCCCGACAGGGAGCGGTAAAACGACGACGTTATATGCATTGCTCCGGGAACTGGATAGTCCTGAAATAAGCATTGCTACGCTGGAAGACCCGGTGGAACTCCGGGTCGATGGATTTTGCCAGAGCCAGATTCATGAAAAAGGCGGGTTGGCTTTTCAAAACGGCCTTCGCGCATTGTTGCGCCAGGACCCGGATATACTGGTTATTGGAGAAATCAGGGATGCAGAGACGGCTGGCATTGCGCTGCAGGCAGCTCTGACAGGACATCGCGTTTTTAGTACGCTCCATACGGCACGGGCCGTCGATGTACCGCTGCGCCTGCTGGATATGGGACTGGAACCGTTCCTGGTAGCTGAAGCACTATCCGGTATGGCATCTCAACGGCTGGCGAGATATCGTACAAAAGACGGGTATCATGGCCGTTTCTGCCTGTGCGAAGTTGTCCATTCCGGCGCTGCTCTGAGGCAGGCTGTACAGAAACGAAGCGAAAGGAAAAAACTATTGGAAGCCGCTTCACAGGATCAGGCTGTTTTTATGAAAGAATGCATCAGCCATGCTCTCCGGGAAGGGCTGACAGATAAACCGGAAATCCGCCGTGTCTATGATGAGGGGGAAGACGATGACTATTAATGACGTAATTGCGATGGCTATCATAAAAAAGGCAACGGATATACACCTACAGGAGGGCCATCCGGTAATGTTGCGCATTGGGATGGAACTTACCTCTTTACAGAACTGGTTTGTTACAAAAGAGGAACTCCGGTGCTGGCTGTTGGCCCAGGGCTGGAACAATAGGACTGGTGATTCCCTGTCTGCCGAATGGGACGAAAAGGTGCGGCTCCGGATACAGCTTTGTCAGGCATACGGGGGATTTTATGCAGACATCCGCATATTATATCCTTTATCATCACTGCCGGCGGACGGGGATGAAAAATTACTGCAAAGACTGGCTTGCTGTTCTGATGGACTCATCCTGATCTGCGGGCCGACAGGATGTGGGAAGACGACTGCCTTGTGGCGGATGATCCAATATCTGAATGACCATAAAAAATATCATATCATTACTTTGGAAGATCCCATTGAAATCATTTTGGAAGAAGGTGGTTCTCTCATTACCCAGCGGGAATTGCACTGTCATTTTACCAGTTTTTCCCAGGCTGTCTGTCAGGCGCTGCGTCAGGATCCGGATGTAATCCTTATTGGAGAAATGCGTGATCAGGAGACTATGGATGCCGCACTGACTGCGGCTGAGACTGGCCACCTTGTGCTTTCTACGCTCCATACCCGGTCTGCTGCTCAGGCGATAACCCGTTTTGTCGGAGCCTATCCGGGAAGCCGGCAGGAGGAAATCCGCTACCGCCTGTCCCAGGTTTTACAGGCTATACTGGCCCAGCAGCGATTATGCCGCCAGCAGGATACCTGTATAGTGAGAGAAGTTTTGTTGCGGACCCATGCCGTATCCCAGCTGATCCGGACTGGCCGGGAGCATCAGCTCCCCTCGCTTATGCAGATGGGAGCCGCTATGGGAATGCGTACAATGGAACAGGCTTGTCAGGGCAGAATATGATGAAACAGATACATTATAAGGTGACGGCCAGACATTCTTCAGGCAGTGTTGTGACACGCTTTTTACATGCCCCCTCCAGAAATGCTGTATACAAGATGATGAAACAAGGACAGTGGCAGGTTCTTCACATCGAAGAAATACCGCAACAACATGTAACATTGCCGTGGCGTATCCGAAAGATGAAATCACGGGAACTGGGATCATTTTTTAAAGAACTGGCAGAGATGACTAAGGCGGGTATCCCTTTTTTGGATAGCTGGCGCCTGCTGGTAAGACCATTACCACGAGGAAAGAAAAAAGATGCGTTGATAAAGATAGGAGATGACATAGAAAATGGCTCCAGACCATCTGTTGCTTTGGAATCATCCCGGCTTTTTCCAAAAATGACCTGCTGCTTGTTGAAGGCCGGTGAGCATTCGGGAAATATGGAATCTGTTTTATCTATTTTAGGAAATTATTATCAGGATGCAGATCGTCAAAGACAGCAGCTGATACAAGCTATGATATATCCGGGATTTCTTCTTGCAGGTACTATCCTGCTCCTTGCAGGAGCTGTTTTTTATATCCTGCCCGTTTTTGCAACCATGTTTGCATCCATGAATGTACCATTACCCGTTTTGACGAGAGGCCTTATTGGCATGAAGGATTTATGCTGCTATCATGGATTGTCTTTACTGGGCATATTTCTATTGCTGGCTGCAGTCGGAGTATATGGGTATAAAAAAAGGCAGGCCCGATTGTATATTACGGCCTGTATAATGCGGATTCCCCTGTGGAGACGGATGTATCTGGCGTGGTGCTGGCAGCGTTTCAGCCGGATCATGGCTATGCAGCTTGCCAGCGGCATTCCCGTACTTTCTGCCATACAGGATGCTGCAAATGCCACTAACGAAATCTGGTTCCAAAAGAAAATGGAATACTGCAGCAGCTGGGTGCGGTCCGGTCATTCGTTTCTGGAAGCGATACAGCATGAAAACATAGCCACTCCCTTTTTGGAAGCTATGATTCTTGTAGGGGAGAGCACGGGTAATTATGATACGGCATTTTCGCGGATTGCTTCATATTATGACTGGCAGATTTCCCGCTGGTCCCAGCGGATATGCCAGTTACTGGAACCATTGACTATGGCTTTTATAGGCCTGATGATTGGTTTGGTCGTTTTGGCTTTATTGCTACCGCTCCTGGATGCGGCAGCGGCTATTATATGAGTTACTGAGAGGAGTGTTGATCATGTATTCTATGGCAAAAAAATGGTGGCATCCCGTTCGCAACGGTTTTTCCCTTCTGGAGATGCTGATTGTAGTTTCTATTATACTGGTTATTGCAACGATGGCTGTTCCTAAATTCAGCTCAGCCGGCGATAAAGCCAATAAAGCGAAAATACAGGCTGACCTGAGAACCATCAGCAATGCGGCTGCCGTGTATCAGTTTGATACAGGCGCGTATCCTGATACGGTCGAGACGCTGGCTGAAAAAGAATATCTTGAATTTGTTCCGAAACCGCCTACAGGAGCTGAAAAGTACAGCATTGCCGATGGAGTAGTACGGGTCACCCTTAATGGAGTTACCTATACATCGAGAAATCCAGAAGGTACAAATAATGAGTAATAAGAACGTATTACATGGAAAAGGGACATGGTGATAGTGATGATAGACAGTCTTGATCTGTGTTCTTTCCCGGTGATTTGTTGGTTGGGGATTGTGGCAGGTTGTTCATTGCTGATTGTCTATACGGATATACGTTATTATTGGATTCCCGACAGGATTGTTCTGGTCATGGCAGCAGGCAATGGAGCCGCCTGCCTGTTTCGGCTGGTGCAGCCAGACTGGATTCTCAGTCTGGCCTGCCTGGCCGGGTTAGGAATAGCGGCTTTCGTCCTGCCTGGCAGTATTGGCTGGGGAGATATTAAATTAATCGGAGCTCTTTCTCTGGGCAGTTCAGGTATGGTGTTGTACAGCACTCTCTGTGTTGCTTTTGGTACGGCATTGGCTGGTGCTGTCATGTATTGGATTGTATATCGCGAAAAGGTCATCCCCTTTGCCCCGTTTCTCATAAGTGGTTGGTGGTTGTCTTTCTTTTTTGCAGGAGAATGGATTGCATGGGCCGGGTTACTGATGTGAAGCAAAATGGTGGATTTTTGTTACTTGAATTATGTCTGGTTGTGTCGATCATACTTATTCTTATCAGCGCATCGGCCGTTCCAGCAGGGAATTATGTAGAAAATCAGCACCTCGATGGATTGATACGGGAAATGGCATGGGACCTGGCCTCGGTTCGTCAGCATGCTGTGGGCAATAATAGCGGTGACCCGGCCTGGCGGCTTTCGGTGCGACAGAAGGAGTATGTTGTTTTGGAAGGAACCAGGATTGTAAAACGACGGGCTTATGAGAACGGCATAAAATTACGCAGCTCATCATACCGGAAAGATTTTTATTTTGATGAACAGGGCAGGCCTAAAGGAAATCAGATGGTAGTTATATTACAAGGAAGGGGAGGCCATGAAAAGAAAATCATTGTTGCTGCCCAGACCGGGCGCATCCGGATGGTATAGCAGAGGTTTCCTGCTGCTGGATAGTATGGCTGCCGTTTTCTTTGTGGTGACCTTAATTGTGCCATCTGTTTTTATGATGCAGGAGACGATGCGTATATATGCCCGGTCACGTACGTGGCGACAGGAAGCCAGTATAGCCAGAAATGAAATGGAATATCAGAAAATTAAAAGAAATGGAATGGAAGATAGGACATACTGGATACGGGGAAAGCCATATTACGTACATTGTGCGAAGTCCATGTGGCATTCCGGATGTGTGAAATACGATGTGGAGGTACGGGCAGATGGAGAAAAACCTTTTCACTGCATGCGTCTTGGACGGGAGAATATGCCATAGGAAGAATGGATTTATACTGCTGGAGATGGTGTTGGCGTCCTCTTTAACAGCCTTGATTGTACTGGCGATGCTTCCGGCAGCGGTACAGTCTGTCCGCATGTATGAATATAGTTGTTCCTGGCAGGAAACGGCTTTGCAGGGAATACACCTGGAAGATACGCTGACCGTATCACTGGCTTCAGCTTCTTCTCTGCGCGTGACTGATTCATCTGTACGATTTCTTACGGACAAGAACCTGCGCAGCGGCTTTTTAATACGACAGGGAGTCATATATAAATGTCTTGATGATGGTACTGTTCAGCCTGTAACCGGAACGGGAGAAACAGGACGGAACAAGATTATCGTGGAACCGTTGGAACCGGGATGCCCCTTTTTTTCCCAGGAAGATGGATGTGTCCGCGCAGCGATGAATCTCAAACATGAAGCAGGATGTACCTGGCGGTGTGATTTATGGATATATCCTGGAACCGGAATTACTCATGAAACGTCGTAATGGTTTTATTATGCTTTTTGTACTATGGACAGGGCTGATCATCTTCAGTTTTTCTTTGGCTGCAGCTGTATTGGCGCATCAATATGAAAAACAAATAGTAATGTACAGATATTCCATCGAAGCCGTATATCTGGCAGAGAGTGCATTGCTTATGGGACAGTTACAGTGCGAGAGTGAAGGAGAATCGGATCTCCCGGAAAAATGGGAGCAGGAGTTTTCCGAACTAGCTGAAAAATCAGGCCCAGGTAGAAAAATAAAAGTAGTACGCACACTGAAGCAGACTGGACAAGGAGAAGTGACAGGAACATTGCGTGGAATTGCCTGTGTCGGGCCGGATGGTGTACAACGGACGCGGGCACTTTCTTTTAATGCGATATATGATGCTGCCTGTCAGAGATGGACATTCACTTTTTATGATTATAGGATATAAGAGGTACTGATATATGGGAAATTGGGCACGAAAGGAAGCTGTGTTCTGGCTTTCTCCGTATGCAATACATATTATCAAAAAAGAGTATGATTGGCTGAGGCGGTGCCGTATGGTTCTGGGAGATACTTATGCGGACATTCCTGATAGGAAATGGTTGGAAAAAAGAGATATCCTTCAATCTGTTTTGCAACGTATCCTGGACGTATATGACCTTTATGGCTGGTCTTTATCTTTCGTATTAAGCGGACCTCAGGTTTTATGGAAGCTTTGTGAACTGCCGGCAGAAAACAATGAGGAAGGAAGAGAAGCGGTTCTTTGGGCAGAACCATTGGCTGGAAAAGAATCAGATTACGCTTTTGATATCTGCCGTATAAGTAAAAAAGATGGGCAGGATATGTATCAATGGATTTTGGGCGCCTATTCCCGGTTTAGTGTGGAAATATGTTATAAGACTGCCCATGATGCGGGACTTTTTATTAAAAATATAATGCTGCTTCCTGGTCTTATCAGCAATCAATACGCTGGTACAGATGGTACATTGTTTCTGCAGGAGAATAAAGATCTGCATATCATGGAAATAAAGAATGGTATAGTGGTCTCTTATGCATTTCAGCAAGGGGCTATCAAATCAGCTGATTGTACAGAGTGGTTTCATATGGCTGTGAAAGAGTCAGATACGCAAAACTTGTGCCAGCCGGTATGGAAGAAAAAAACGGAACAATTTCAGCGTAAATGGCATATTCAAGGGCCTCCGTTCTTATTAGGAACTATATAGATGAAAATTGAAATTAATTTATTGCCCGCATCGGAAAAAGCCGGTGACAGAAGGAAGACTGTTTTGTATAGAATCCTTCTTTTTTCTGCTATTGCCGGGATTCTGGCTGCCTGGATAATGAGTTTTCTGTATATTTATGAAATTCAGACGATGAAACAAAGATTCGAACAGTCTTTGCAACCGGTACAGTCGGAAATACAGGCCCACAATATAAAGATGAAAAAAAGAAAGGAAATAGTACAACTATTGCAGTATAAAGGAGAGTCGTATTGGCCGGCTATGCTGGTTTGCCTGGCCGATACTAAACCGGCAGACATAACAGTAAAAAAAATTGCGGCAGAACGGGATAATTTGCAGATAGAAATTTCCAGCCGGCAACAGTCTGCTTTGCAGGAGTGGAAAGAAAAACTGCAGAAATCGCCGTGGGTTTCCAAAGCATATATACGAAAATGGCAAAAGAAAGGAAGAGAAAATACTGCAGAACTGCATATTGTATTACATCATGAAGATAAACCCGTGTCTCAAAAAGATGAATAACCAGAAAATAAAGAAGATAGTTACCGGAGTGCTCTGGGTCATTCTTCTGTTATCGGGATGGTTCAGTTTTACGTTATGTCATACGCGGGATGAATGGCATAGAGCCATACAGTCACTGGAAGAAAATGGTATGCGCTTGTCTGCTATGCCAACCATTAATACAGATATATTTCTGTCGGACCGTGAAGTTTCGCTATGGGAAGCGACTGCCAGGGAAACACAGATGCAGCTTTTATCTATTCAAGAGGAGAGCAATGCATTAGGGCGATATCGGATAGAATTACACGGGTCTTTTCATAATCTCATATATTTTATGAATCATCTGTCGATGAATCATCCACTGTGCCATATAGAGGTACAATGCATAGAACCGATAGAAAAAGGGCTATATATACGAATGATGCTAACGGAAAGAGCAGATACACGTAAAATAAAAACATGATGCAGGGACCATATGTGTTATTACATACGCATGTCCGTATCGACGAGGTACTCCTGAATCAATTCAAAAAAGGCCTTTAATGCCGGAGAAATCCATTTGTTTGTTTTGTGGATCATCAATGTTTTGATATGGTAATCTGGCCCGCTCCAAGGCAGACGTACGAGTGTTTGTGTCTGGAATTCATCCTGAACAGCCATGGCAGGCATGTAAGTGATTCCTAAATTACTGGCAACGAGCTTTTTTATGGCAAATATACTTTCTACTTCCAGTACCTGAGCCGGCATAACGTGATACTGGGCCAGTGTGTTTTCAAAAGCCGTGCGGTAACTGCATCCTTTTTCTGCCAAAATTAGTGTCTGGCCGGAAAGGTCGCTGATTTGTACCGTATTTCGCAACGCAAAAGGGTGCTGTGGAGCAGCCAGAAGATACATCGGTTCATCAAATAAAATCCGGACGGTGCAGGAAGCATCCTGTATATTCTGTCCCAGAAGAAAGGCGACATCAATACGACCTTCACGAAGCGCCTGATAAAGAAGGTCCCAGGAACCGAACTGCAGGCGCAAATCGACGTGGGGGTAGCGGATATGAAACTCTTTTAGCACGCTGGTAAGTCTCGTAATGCCGACAGATTCCATTGTACCAATAGTGACAGTTCCGCTCAGGCTGGTTTCGTTGACAATGCTTTCCCGGGCAGTTTGGGTGAGTTCTAGTATCTGTTCGGCATAGGGGAGCAGTTTTTGTCCCTGATCTGTCAATATAATGTGGTGTGGAAGCCGTTCAAAAAGATGGGTTCCCAGTTCCTGTTCCAGCTGCTGTATCTGTCCGGTAATCGTAGATTGGGCATAGCCTGTTTTCTGTGCTGCTTTCGAAAAGCTACCCAGGTGGGCGATGGCAGTAAACGTTTTTAACTGGCGTAATTCCATTCCGGTTCCTCCTTTTTGCGTTCGGAATTTCCGATACATTTGTTCACATATTTCAATTTTACGGATGGACTATTTAGTGATAGTATAATACATGAAAAGAGGAAAAAAAAGACCGGTCTTTACAGAAGGGAAGAAACATTTGTATCCTGATACAGGAGAAAGGAGGAACCTGCCATGACTATTCAGATGACACAAAAAGTGCTTGCTCTGACCGGTATTCTGTTAATACTCTTTATGATTATCAGTAATTTATAACAATGTACATTGCCCGCTCATATATCAGCCCAAATATATGATATCTCCCACAAACAACGGCAGGAACCGCATCGAAGCGGTTCCTGTTGTTGTTTGTGGAAAGATGTGTCTGACATAATGGATGTTTAGATGAAGGAATATAGGGAAAGTACAGGATTGGAATGACTGGCAATCATGACGGATGAAAGTGTATGACTGCGGTTATGGACTTTTTCCTTAAGAACTGTTAAGATAAACAGCATCAGCTTTAAGCGCATTACATTTGTTTACAGGCGGAGGAAATATGCATTATGATGATACAAAAAGCAATCCTGCATATTCTGGACTTTAACACGAATATGTGTATTTTGTCACAGAAAGACCTTGATTTTTCCAGCGATGTCGTGTACGAATATGTAGATAAACGGATTGAACGACTACTGAAAGATGCCGGACAGCAGACAGGTATTTTTTATGCTACCAGTTCATTCCAGCATGTATTACAGCAGCTTCAGATGGAAGAAATAACCTTTGATGATGCGGCAGCAGTTATTGCAAAAAAAACGTATGATATACTGTCTCATTGTGATGAAATGGAGTCGACGGATCTTCTCGTCGTCGATTTTACTGACGATGATGGCGTGCGGACACTGGCTGTGCTGATGCTGGAAAACAAAACGGCATACACTCATCAGGTACTGGATGAGGAAGGAAATGTGTACAATAAACTTATTAAGCATTATGCTATTTTACCGGGGACCAGCCAGAAAATAGAAGCCTATGCCTTAATACGGTTTGATGACTTTTCTATCCGTTTTATAGATAAGAAGCGAAAATGCAATGGGGATGATATTTATATATTACCCGACCGGCTTTTACAGTGTACATCACAGATATCTGGCAGAGATGCTGTAAAAATAATCAATAAAATAGCTGCTGAAGTAGCAGAAGACCATGGCGGCAGCAGTGTTGAAGCATTATCTAAAGCAAAGAATTACCTGGCAGATCATGCAGAAACATCCGATTCCTTGTCACCAAAAGAATTGGGTTCTGCTGTCTTTTCAGATAACAAAGAAATGCAAAGTCAGTTTGAAGAGAAAATACAAGAAGCACAACTGCCCGATAATATTTCTGTTCAACAGGATTTTGCCCGGAAAACTGGAAAAACTCATAAAATAAAGACAGACACAGGAATAGAAATCACTTTTCCATCGGAATATATTGATAATTCTGACTATATACAATTCATCAATAATCCCGATGGTACTTTATCTATTGAATTAAAAAATATTGCCAAGATTGTAAATAAATAAAAAACAGCCCATATCCAGCTGCATAAACTGGGTATGGGCTGTTTCCTTATGGGGATACTGTCAGGAATTAACTGGCCAGGACGCTGTAAAATGTATACAGACAGACGAAATAAAGCATGCAAAAAATAAGACGGCGGAATAATCGGGGCGATACATGTTTCAGGAGTTTTTGTCCCAGTAGAATTCCCAGAACCAGTGCCGGTATCATATACACCGACTCATATACGGCAGGTGTAAAATCGATGCCATTAGCGATGAAAAAGGATATAGAGATGAACCCGCTCACAAAGAAAAAGAGAACACTTGTACCGCGCAGTTGCTGAGGCGTAAAATCTGCATAGGCAAAATACATAATCAGAGGTGGACCGGTCATCCCTGTTGTGACTCCGGAAAGGCCGGAAAGAAAGCCTGTCAGAATATCATTACGCTGACACTGACGGAAATGGTAGTGTGAAAACTGCATAGCCAGCAAAGAAATAAAAATGACGGATCCTACGAGGATTTTTAACTGGATGCTGGAAAAATGATGATAAATGAGCAGTCCCGGAGGCTGGGCAAGCATATATCCAATAATAATAACGGCAACAACTCGTGTGCGGGCTTCCCGGAATACAAAAGGAAGCTGCACAATATTTGTGCACATGGCTACGACAAACATGATGAGTACGGTCAGTTTGGGGTCATAAAAAATCATTAATAAGGGGGCTGCAATAATAACCAGGCCAAAACCGGTAATGGCCTGCATGAGAGCCGCCAGAAATATGACAAACGCTGGCATCAAATGGGCCGTTATAAGAGAGATATCCAATAAATCACTTCCTTTTCCGGAGTAGTTCTATAACAATGGTAGCATAGCAGAAACAAAGTATCAATGTAAAAAAGACTGCCTATGAATTTTCATCATACGCAATCTTTGGTATAAAAGGATAGTCAATCGTGATAGAGCTTATTGATCCGCACCCCTAAAAACGCAGCCAGGACAGCTTTGGCAATATCTCCGGGAATGAATGGGAATACGGCCATAACACAAGCCTGCCAGAATGTTACCTGCAGTACCAGCATCATGGAAATGACGCCACCTAAATAGGTAATAGGGATTCCTACGGTGATGGCTGCAAGAGAATAACGGACAAAGGAGTTATTACGGCCTTTTAAAAGACTGACAATGGGATAGGCAATAGCAAAGGCGATGATGAATCCACCCGTTGGACCGAACAGTCTGCCGAATCCTGCCGTACCACCGACAAATACGGGCAGGCCGGCGCTTCCCAGAAGAATCCAGACGAGCATGACAATAAGTGTTTGTTTGGGTTTCAATATGAATGCAGTCAGATTCATGACTACTGTGAGAGCCGTAATCATCGCAGTAGTAAAAGGCAGGGGAATGGAAATATAAGCAGAAACGCAGCACAAAGCTACGCAGATAGACATTTTGGTTACCGTACGAATGGAATAATCCGCATGTAAAACTGCTTCACGAGTTGTCATAATGAATCACCTTTCTGTCGTGTAAAATGGATACAGACAGCATTATAGCGCCTTTTTATAAAATAGTCAACTTATATGATTATTAATAGGTTAACAATAATAAAGGAGAAAAACGTAATTACAGCCAGATTTCGACAACTGAAAATAAAAGGAGTAAACCGAGGACGATAGAAGTAACTCGTTCATGGGCTGCAAAATAATGGCGGAAAGCAGCTCCTGCCAGTGCCCAAAGCACATTAGACACAGAGCATAGCAGGCACATGATGATACCCAGAAGAAGACGGGGAACAAGAGAAGTAAATGCCGGCAGGATAAAGACCATGTATCCCATGAGGAAAAAAAGCATGACTTTGATGTTTGTCAGATTGAGAACAAAACCGGAAATAAAAAGACGACTTTTTATGTTTTTTTCTTCTTTTTCTGACGTTTTTGATGGAGGTTTAACTATCTTATATGTCAGATAGAGGATATATAATGAGCCCAGTGCTTTGAAAGGGGTTTCCAATTGTGGAATCAGTTCCTGTAAGGTAGACGAACACAAGTAGGCAGCGCCATTAATGATGAAAAAACTGAAAAAAAGCCCCCAGAGAAAAGGGACAGCCCGTTTGAATCCTACTTTCTGACTGACTGATAAGGACATGAGATTATTAGGACCTGGTGTAAAAGACATGCCTATACAGTACACAAGAAATGCGGTCAGTTCCGTTATCATATAAATCACCTCGTGACAGTTGAAAATATCCATCTTATTTTTATTTCATACGTCATATGAATACATTCTATCGTACATCTGTCGCATAAACAATACCTGTCATGCCGCTTTTGTTGCACTGCTTTTTTGGGGCGTGCTATAATAATGGCAGGAAAAAGGAGGCTGACAGGATGGGATTTTTTGAAAAGATGTATAAAGAAGGTCCGCAGCGCACGCGGAGTGAAAAATTATATGACGATGCATTGCTTCTCATGAATGACGTAGAAAAACAGAACGAACGGCTGCCAGAAAATATACGTGAAACTGTATTGTCGGGTAAAGCCTGCGATACAGTTCCTGGTGCCAGCGGCAATTTTGGCCATGATATTCATAATCCGATTCCTGTCAATGGCCCTATCGGTGAATTTTCTTATTTATCCCGGTTGCGCATGAAATCGACAGGAGGACGCGTTTTCTTTCATAAATTACGTACCATAGGGTCTGTTGATGAATTTGAGCTGACCAATGTAAGCGGCCAGTTTGCAGACCATCTATTTTTAGATCCATGGCATCGGGCCCAGAGTGGGTGGTATCCTCATAATTACTATCTGGAACGGGAAGCCGTACAACCCAGAGGCATCACGACGACCTGCCCTGATTTCCCCCGGGATTTGTATAAATTAATCAAAAAGGAAGCAAAGAGGTGGCTGTCTGTCGATGTAGCAGAGAAAGAAGCACAGTATATCCATGTAGAAGAAGCACAGGCTTCCTTGCAACGGTTTCGAAATAAAGACAATTCTGATTCATAGATAGAGAAGTGTATAGGCATGATACGAAGTTCTTTATTAGATAAGTTGATGAAACTGGCTGTCCTCGTGATTATTATCGTTGAACTGGCAGCGGTTCAATATTTTATTCCTGATTTTTATCAGACTCTGTTCCGGCTTACTCTTGACGGCAATGTGGAAGGACTGACAGAATACATATCTTCTTTTGGATATGGTGCCATTGCAATTACTATTTTTATGATTGTACTGACCAATATGACTGGCTTGCCATCTATTCCGTTTTTAACGGTTAATGGTGTTATATTTGGCCTGCTGCCGGGCATTGTCATTTCCTGGATAGGGGAAGTATTAGGAAATATCCTGGGATTTGCCATCATGCGGACCGTGCTGAGGGATAAGGCACGTAAACTAGTGGAACGCAGCCATCTGACAGAAAAACTGGATAAGTACAGTACGATAAAGACGATAGCATTGGCCCGGGCTATACCGTATTCACCGAATCTGGTCATTACGGCAGTGGCCTCGATGAGCCGCATCAGTTTTGCCAATCATCTGGTAGCTACCATTATAGGCAAAGTCCCTTCCGTCATCGTTGAAGTATGGCTGGGGCATGACTTATTGAAATTTGGACAGTACGGTGGCCGGATCATCATATGGGCAACGCTGATTCTGACAGTTTATTATGCATACAGGCAGTATAAGAAAAGATAGAAGGGGTGCAGATGGAACGAGCTTTTGCGTTAGTACGGATGGATGAGAAGCATCCGCATTGGCAGATGGCTGTTTCCCGCAGAGGAAAGCTATATCATCGGGCAGATGATTTCCGTACAGAATTTGGCCGGGATTTTACGCGCATCATCCATTCAACTGCTTATAGCAGACTGAAACATAAGACACAGGTCTTTTTTACGACAAAAAATGATCATATTTGTACGCGTATCGAACATGTCAATCAGGTCGCTTCAGTCAGCGGGACAATCGGGCAATATTTGGGGTTGAATACGGAATTGATACAGGCTATTGCCAATGCTCACGATCTGGGACACTCTCCTTTTGGTCATCTGGGAGAACGGGTTTTACGGCAAATCAGTGAGAAAGAACTGCATGAAACATTCTGGCACGAAAAACAAGGCTTGCGTGTAGTTGATGACATTGAAACACTACTTGACCCCGAAGGAAGAACTTCTAATTTGCTTTTAACATATGCTGTGCGTGATGGTATTATCTGTCATTGCGGAGAAGTACACCAGACCGTTTTACGTCCGCGGAAAGAGGCCATTGATTTAGAATCTATTCAGCGCCCTAATGAATTTGAACCTTATACATGGGAAGGCTGTGTTGTCAAAATCGCTGATAAAATCGCTTATCTCGGACGCGATATAGAAGATGCTGTACGGCTCCATATTCTGACGGAAGATGGATATCCTTTGCAGGAGCTTAAACAAGAATTAAATGGGCATCTTCATGCTCATTTGCCGTCTGTCAGTAATACGGCTATTATGTATCCCCTTATTACCGATTTGTGCAAAGAAAGTTCTCCGGATAAGGGCCTGATCCTGTCCCAGAATCATCTTAACCTGATGCATTGCGTCATGAAATTTAATTATCAGTATATTTATCATAATAAAAGGCTGGAAGTATATCATTCCTATGCCCGCTTGATCCTTGAGTCGATTTATGGAATTTTAAAAGAATGTTATGCTGGTGAAAAGACATTGGACAATATCCGGCTTCTGCAAGAGGATTATCCTACTCTGGGAAAACATTTTTTGGAACGGATGCGAAAATTTTCCGATATAGGCCGTCATATTGCAAAAAAAGATAAATTCGGAAATAGTTTTGGCAATACAATTATCTATCATATTTCCAATTCAGAACAAGATTACCGACGGGCCTGTATTGACTATATTGCCGGTATGACTGACACGTATGCGGAGAAAATATTTGATGAACTGACTACTTTTTGACGATATCTATTTCACTCTAAATGTGATACAATAAGAATTAGCCTGCCAATGGCCTATTATGGATCATAAGAGAATAATAAATGAACAGGCAGGGAAATACCGGTTATTTTCAGGAGGATGTATTCATGAGAGAACTTCCAAAAGCAAATGAAATTTGGCTTCATTTCAAGGGTGGAAAATATCAGATCATTACCCTTGCCGAACATACGGAAACAGGTGAAAAATTTGTTATTTACAAGGCTTTATCGGGAACGATGAAAACCTATGCCCGCCCGTTGAAAGATTTCATGAGTGAAATTGATAAGGAAAAATATCCTAAGGCAGAACAAGATTACCGCTTTGTAAAAAATGCCTGAGAACGGTCTTGTGGTGACCTGGATTTTGATAAAAAAGCCCCTGACACTGACAGGCTGCAGGTACGGAAAACCAGACTTTTCGGCTTGGCTTTTGAAAAGCAGAGTGACAGGGGAAGGGGACTCTATGTGGTACTGATGGATAATAATGTAAGAAATCAGGCCATTAAACACAAACGGAGCTGCAACGAGATGAGCTTATTTGCCCATGTTGTTGCAGCTCCGTTTGCTTTAGGGGGATTGGGAAAGTGATGTAAGAAATCAAAGGGGAAACTCAGGTGTTATTTGATGTCGATTCTCTGACTGGCCTGAATCGCATCAGGATCCTGCTTAGGCAATGTAATAGTCAGAACACCGTTTTCAAAGGAAGCTTCGATGCCGTCGCGCTGGATGTTACGCACGACGAATTGACGGCTATACACAGTATTAGTACGTTCTTTACGGATAAAATGACGTTCTTCTTTTGCCGGAGCTTTGCTGCTCTTTTCAGCAACGTCACTGTTGTTGGAAATTTTCTGGTCATTAGTATTCGCTTCTGGAGATTTTTCTTCCGTTTCTTCTTTGTGTTGGGCTCCGATAGTCAGAATATCATTGGCATAGGTGATGCTGATATCCTTTTTGGTCATACCCGGTAAATCTGCTGTCAGAATATAAGCTTTTCCTGTATCTTCGATATCAACTTTTGGCAGTTTTACTTGTGTTTCTGCTGTTGGCTGGAACAGACCGTTAAAGAAATTATCAAATGTACTGTCAGGAAATGCAAAATCAGTGCTTACTGGAAATAAGTTTCTCATAATATAAAACCTCTTTTCTTAGGTGAATATGTAATAGTAATGACAATGTAGACTTTTTATCCTTTAGTTCTTTTGACCTTTAAGGCTCTAGAACCATCTTCTTTCTGTCTACGCCTATAGTATATTCCTTGTTAGCCATCATGTCAATAGAGTGCTAATAAAAATTATTAAAATTTCAACAAAACTATCCATTGACAAGCTGTAGGAGTTTTGGTATACTTGCAATGTTGAAAACAAAGCAGAAGCTGTCCGCCTCTCACCTTACATGACTGAAATTGTTACTAAGGTAAAATGATGTATACTGATACAGACGGATAGCGCATGCTTTCCGTTCTTTTTTTATGGAGGTGAACGACGATTAGTAAGGAATTACGTATCAACGATCAAATCAGAGCCCGCGAAGTCCGTGTGGTAAGCGACAATAATGAACAGCTGGGAGTCATGTCCCTTCGTTCTGCCCGGCAGATTGCCGAAGAACGGCACCTTGATCTGGTGGAAGTAGCGCCTAATGGCAGACCGCCTGTATGCCGTATCATGAATTACGGCAAATATCGTTACGAACAGCAGAAACGGGAAAAAGAAGCTAAAAAGAAACAAAAAATCCTGACGTTGAAAGAAGTTAAACTTCGTCCCAATATTGAGGATCACGACTTCTATGTCAAGATGAAAGCAGCGCAGCGCTTCTTAGGGGAAGGCAGCAAAGTCAAAGTTACGATTATGTTCCGCGGCCGCGAAATGAGCCACCCGGAACTGGGCGAAAAATTATTGATGCGTTTTGCTGATGAACTGAAGGACGTTGCCCATGTAGAAAAGGAACCTAAAGTAGAAGGCAGAAACATGACCATGGTCATCGCTGTCAACAAAGCGAAGTAAGAGGAGGATATATATTATGCCGAAATTAAAAACCCGCCGTGCTGCGGCCAAACGTTTTACTACTACTGGTACTGGTAAATTCAAACGGATGAAACCGTACAAGAGCCACATTCTGGAATCTAAATCCCCGAAGCGCAAACGGAATCTGAGAAAAGCAGCACTGGTTGCCAAAACGACGGTCGATGCTGTTCGTAAAATGTGCCCCTACATCTAAGGGTATACTCACGTAGTTAACATAGAGATTTGGAGGAAATGAATCATGGCTAGAATTAAAGTTGGCGTTACTGCACACGCTCGTCATAAAAAAATCTTAAAGATGGCTAAAGGCTATCGTGGAACACGTTCCCGCCTTTTCAAAAAAGCAAATGAAAGTGTCATGAAGGCTCTGTTCTATGCCCGTCGTGACCGTCGTGCCAAGAAACGTGAATTCCGTAAACTCTGGATTGCCCGTATCAATGCGGCAAGCCGTGCAAATGGCATGAGCTACAGCCGGTTTATCTATGGCCTGAATAAAGCCAATGTCATCGTTGACCGCAAAATGCTGGCTGACCTGGCTGTTAATGATGCTGCTGCCTTTGCCAAACTTGTTGAAGTAGCAAAAGCTCAGTAAAATATAAGCATATCTTACTGGTATTTCATGCAAGCAACCCCGCTCTACATAAGCAGGGTTGCTTTTTATTTTAATAAATATTTTTCCAGATCGTTAGGAAGAGAAGCGGATGACCGGGTGACATAATAGCTGCTTACGCGGGGCGGGGCAAAATCGAGGAGCGGGACCGAACGGAGAATTCCTTGTTCCAGGTCATCTTCTACCAGACTGTGGGGAAGAAAGGAATACCCCAGACCTTCTGCCAGATATTGAGGCAATTTAGTGCTGTTGTCAATTTCCATAGGAAACCGGTGGTGCCTGGGAAATAAGTCCTGGATGTAGAGGCCGACTCCCTGAAGCGCAAAGTTACAGAATAAGTAGTCTATCTTTTGCAGGTCATCTTTGCGTATGCCCCTGGCATAGGTTGTATCTGCGCTGCTGCAGACTAAATCCAACGTGTCTGTGCGGTATAATTTACAGATAATGCCATCCCGGTATAGGGCTGAATACGTAAATACTACATCTAATAAGCCGTCCTGGAGGCTGCGGAGCATTTCAGGCGTATGGCTGATGGTAATGTTCAGGGATACGGCTGGTTTTCGTTTCATATAAGCGCGGATACTTTTTTGAAGATGGCATTCATAAATCGTATTTGTTGAACCGATGTGGATTTTTTGGGCAAACGTGGAACTGCTCTGCAAATCCTGGAAAGCCGTGATTTCTAAAGCGATAAATCGTTGGGCGTAATCGAGAAATTTTTCTCCTGCCGGGGTTAGTTCTACCTGCTTATGATTGCGGACGAACAGGGATTTGCCCAATTCGGTTTCTAAATCACGGATGCGATTGGTTACGGTGGATTGGGCGACAAATAATTGTTGTGCTGTTTTAGTAAAATTTTTTATTTGAGCCAGTGCAATAAATGTACGCAGTGTCGTTGTATCCATAAAGTCACCTTCGTTTGGCTGAGTAATTCGAAAAACAAATTGCGAAAATTAATATAATCTATTTCACAAATCATCCTTACTCATTATATAATACGTATAGAAAAGAAACAATTTAGAATTATTTTTTTGTCAATGGAGTTGAATAGGATGAATAAAAAGACTGTTCCCTTTTCGGAAGAACAAATTCGTAATATTATCGCTACGTATCCTACGCCGTTCCATATTTATGATGAACAGGCTATCCTCAACAACGTTCGTAAGTTGATCAAAGCCTTTGATTGGGCTTATGATTTTAAAGAATATTTTGCCGTTAAAGCGACACCGAATCCGTACATTATGAAGTTGCTAAAGGCAGAAGGCGTCGGCGCAGACTGCAGTTCTCTTCCGGAACTGGAATTATGTGATAAAGTAGGCATCAAGGGGCGGGACATCGTTTTTTCTTCTAACGACACGCCGTATAAGGAATTTGCCAGAGCCATGGAATTAGGCGCGTTGGTTAATCTGGATGATATTTCCATGATCGAATTCATGGAAAAACGGGGTCCGCTGCCGGAATGGATTTGTGTACGTTATAATCCGGGTCCTCTTCTCAAAGGCGGAAATGATATTATCGGGACACCGGAAGAAGCCAAGTATGGTATGACCAGGGAACAGGTATTAGATGCATTCCGTATTTTGAAAGATAAAGGGGTCAAGCATTTTGGCCTGCATACCATGGTCGTTTCTAATGAACTTCATGCCAGCGGACTGATTAATACAGCTAAAATGATGTTTGAACTGGCCCTGGATGTGCAGAAAACGCTTGGTATCAATGTTGAATTTCTTGACTTTGGCGGTGGTATCGGCCTGCCGTACCGTCCAGAAGAATCGTTCGTTGATTACGATGAACTCAGTGCGGGCATCAAGAAACATTTTGATGCTATAATGGTACCAGCCGGTTTGGGCCATTGCCGTATTTCTTTTGAATGTGGCCGTGCTATCACGGGACCGTATGGGTATCTCGTAACAACGGCCATTCATCATAAGCATATCTGGAAAGAATATATTGGCGTCGATGCTTCCATGGCTAATCTGATGCGTCCGGGCATGTACGGTGCTTACCACCATATTACTGTAATGGGGAAAGAAAACGAACCGAAAAACCATGTTTATGATGTAACGGGTTCGCTTTGTGAAAATTGTGATAAATTTGCAATTGACCGCAGCCTTCCACGCATTGATGATGGAGATATCCTGGTCATTCATGACGCTGGTGCACACGGCCATTCTATGGGATTTAACTATAATGGCAAACTGCGTTCGGCCGAATTGTTGCTTCATGATGATGGCACAGTAACACAGATCCGCCGTGCTGAAACGATTGATGATTTGTTTGCTACGTTAGATTTTTCTGATTTATAAGAGCTGGAACAATACATAAAAAAGCCTACCATGTTGGTGGGCTTTTTTATGGTTCTTTGTCAAATGTTGTGAGAAATGAATTTGTGTACTATCTGCTCTTGATTTCCTATAAATTTTGTCTGATTTTCATAGGATTTATTTCTTCTTTATGTTAAAATACAAATATAAGCTGTGTTTATCATACAAGAAAGGAGTGGAAACCATGCTTGCCGGATTTGATACACTGACGGGTTTTCAGATTTGTATGGTCATTTTCCTCTCCGTATTTTCGTTCCGTTATCGGAAAGGCTGTTCGGAACATTTGACATATTTTTTGCCTGTGCCCATTCTGTATATTCTTTGGGCTTGCATTGTCATATATTATTTTGCTGATTTCTTTTTTATGGCTATCCTCTGGTTCCTGCTGGGAAATTTTCTCAGTGTTGGTCTGGCTGTACTTTTAAGAAAACAGCTGCGGCATTTTTATTATGAACAGTCAGAGAAAGAATTTTACTATCCCTGTGCGGGGTGCATGTTTTTTTTCCTGCTGAGTATTACCGTAGTTCTGGCGGGAATCCAGTGTCTGGTGTTTTATATGCCCCTTCTGGTACATTCCTGGTTGTTTAATGAATTGCTTGGTTTTATACCGGGATTGGGAATTGGATTTTTATTGGGAAACTTGTTTGCCGCCTTTTTTCTTTCTGCCAATCAGGAAGTGGAGACTTTGTGATAAAGAAGGTATAAAATATGGAGAGCGAAGTCCGAAGAAAACAGATTATTGACGTATTAACCCATGCCAGCGGCCCGGTTACAGGAGCTGAATTATCAAAAAGATGCCAGGTCAGCCGCCAGATTATTGTAGGCGATGTAGCTCTGTTGCGTGCCCGGGGCGTTTCTATTATTTCTACGCCCCGTGGATATCAATTAGAACACGTAAGGCATGGCGGTATCGAGCGCATGATTGTCGTCTGCCACGGTCCGGAACAAATGAGGACCGAATTAGAAGCTATTGTGGATAACGGTGGACGGGTGCATAATGTCGTTGTCGAACATGAAATTTATGGCTACCTGGAAGGATCATTGAATCTCCGGTCACGCCGCGATGTAGATCAATATATTCATCGTATGGAGGAAACACATGCAGAATTGCTCAGCCGCATCAGCGGCGGCATCCACTCACACTTGATAGAAGCTGATACAGAAGCAGACATGGATGCCATTGAACATGCATTGGATAAACTTGGGATTTTATATAATTCTTGAATCGTAAAAATAAAAGCAGCAGGAATGGTTGATTTCCTATTGCTTTTATTTTTTTTTGCGTGTACAATACACTGTATATTACAGCTGTCATGACAGTTGTAAAGAACGTATTGAGGAGGTATTAACATGGTTTTGGAACGTCTGGAAGCGCTGCCAGTTGGCTCGTTTCACTACAAACTTTTATTAGTTACTGGTTTGGGATGGCTTTTTGATTCGATGGATACAGGATTGATTGCGTTTATACTTCCTGTATTGGCGAAAGAATGGCAACTGGCCCCGGGCCAGATGGGATTGATTGGCAGTATTGGGTTGATCGGGATGGCGCTGGGAGCGGTCGTTTCGGGGACGGTAGCTGATCATCTGGGACGGAAAAAGGTTTTTTCTATAACTGTATTGCTCTACAGTATTGCATCGGCACTTTGCGCTGTATCATGGAATTATCAGTCTCTTCTCATATTTCGATTTCTGGTTGGATTTGGCCTGGGCGGAGAATTACCGGTTGCCGCTACTTTGGTGTCCGAGTATGCTCCGTCGCGGGTGCGTGGCCGCTTTATTGTTCTTTTGGAAAGCTTTTGGGGACTTGGTTGGATTGCTGCAGCGTGCATCGCTTATTTTTTTATTCCTGTATATGGATGGCGCATGGCCTTCGCGTTGGGGGCTGTTCCGGCTGTATATGTATTTTTAATCCGCCTGCATATGCCAGAATCGGTCCGGTATCTTCTGTCTAGGGGGAAGGTCGAAGAAGCGAGAAATATTGTCATAACATTGGAACGGAAACTCCATGTTCCTGTACTTCCATTTAATGATGCGGTGGAAAAACTGCCACCGGCTACAACTGTTTCATTCCGGGAATTGTGGAAAAAACCTTACATGAAACGGACGATTATGCTATGGCTTGTATGGTTTGGTATTAATTTTAGTTATTATGGGATATTTATGTGGCTGCCGTCTCTGGTATTTCAACAGGGATTTACTGTAGTTAAAACGTTTGAATATGTACTTATCATGACGCTGGCCCAATTGCCCGGGTATTATTGCGCCGCATGGCTGGTTGACAGGCTGGGGCGGAAGTATACATTGTCTGTATTTCTCCTTTTCAGCGGTGTTGCCAGTTATTTCTTCGGACATGCTTCGACGGCAGCGGCTCTGATGATGTGGGGTTCGGTTATGTCGTTTTTTAATCTCGGTGCATGGGGCGTGCTTTATACATATACGCCAGAACAATATCCGACAACTATCCGAGCCCTTGGCAGCGGATGGGCTGCCGGGTTTGGCAGATTTGGCGGTATGGCAGCTCCCGTAATGGTTGGTGTTATGATAGGGCATAGTTTTGGTTTTGGCGCGGTGTTCTATATGTTTGCCTTTGTTTTCATTGCAGTAGCTGCCGTTGTCATGGGATTGGGAATCGAAAGCAAGCAGAGAGATTTGGAAAGTATCACGGCAGTCCAGAATCGCTCAAAAAGTGTAAAACAGACGTTATGAGATATAATTTTGCAAAAAGAGGAGTTGTACCTATTGACAGCTCCTTTTTTTGATGGTAAAATTCTTTACATCGCATGAGACCGAAGAACATCAAATACAGTTTTGAAACAAAAGAGTTTAAAATTAGTGCTTGACAAAACGGAATAATGTGATATACTAAACGAGCTGTTGGAGATACGAACTTCGATGGCAGATGACCTTTGAAAACTGAACAATGCAACATACGAATGAACGCCAGATAAGTAGAGAGCCATGTTTGAAGGAGCCGAAAGGCGACGCGCAAACATGAGCGAATCACTTATACCGAGATTAACTCGGTAGTGCGAGGTTCTAGAGATAGAACGTCAAACAATGAGTAACAAACCAACAATAGTAAGAATGAGCTAGCGCTCTTCACATATCATGGAGAGTTTGATCCTGGCTCAGGACGAACGCTGGCGGCGTGCTTAACACATGCAAGTCGAACGGAGATTTTATTTCGGTAAAATCTTAGTGGCGAACGGGTGAGTAACGCGTAGGCAACCTGCCCCACAGCCGGGGACAACTTCCCGAAAGGGAAGCTAATACCGGATACGAACCGGGCATCGCATGATGCCGGGTTGAAAGATGGCCTCTATTTATACGCTATCGCTGTGGGATGGGCCTGCGTCCGATTAGCTGGTTGGTGAGGTAACGGCTCACCAAGGCGACGATCGGTAGCCGGTCTGAGAGGATGAACGGCCACATTGGGACTGAGACACGGCCCAGACTCCTACGGGAGGCAGCAGT